>SXGS01126838.1_pt1 | contig 46859 bp, 41 predicted proteins | sample 3174681 | NCBI WGS metagenome assembly SXGS01 (sample SAMN11356861, study PRJNA531348) | freshwater metagenome | isolation source: freshwater sample F1-80 | place: China: Fuxian Lake, Yuxi | collected 2017-12-25
CTAGAGCGTGCGGCACTCAGTCAGGAGCGTATTACGTTCTTCCCAGAGGCCCCCGACATGCTTGCGTACTTCTACGAAGTGCCGAGGGTGGCAATCGATCTGATTGCAAGCCCGAAACAGAAAATCTTGAAGGAAGATGTGCCGAAGATTCTTGCCGTCATTCATGATGCACTGTCGGGGATTGCCGAGTCAGACTGGAATCATGAAAAAATTGTGAGTACGCTCGAAGCGGTCATTCTTTCATCGGGTTTCAAGAAGGGCCAGATTCTCTGGCCTCTACGGGCCGTATTGACCGGGAGGGAGTACTCGCCCGGAGCGTACGAAGTGGCGGTCTTGCTTGGGAAGGAAGAGACGATGCGACGATTGCAGGCGGCTCAGTAGACGGCTGCTAGATCTTGGCTGCGCTATTGATTCCGCCGAGTTCTGCTACACTGATCCCCATGAGTGACGTAGAGCTCGATATCGAAACCATCGGCGGAAAGGCCATCATTGAGGACAAAACGTCGGTGCCGTTTCGGACGTTCGTCAGTCTCATCTTGCAGCGCAAGGTGCAGACACTCTTCAAGAAGTGTCAGGATGAGCCCGTGATCGTGAGCAGCGAACTTCTTACCTCTCTCGCCAGTGCGCCCGACGACAGGCAGGAGGACAGGGGTAAACTCGTTCTCGTTACCATGGGTGTCGGAGTCGTAGCAGGCGTCTTCCTCACGGTGGCGGCGTTTGCGGGCCTGATGCTCTTCGATATCTATCCTCAAATGAAAGAACTCCTCATCGTGCTTGCCGCGCTTACCTTTGTTGCGGTCGTGGTCATCGTTCTTCAGAATTCGCAGAAGAAGAAGGGATTCAAAGAAAAATTGTATGAGTCGATGGAGAAGGTGACGGATCTCGTCACGAAGTGAAGAGGGGGCGATAAGTATGGTACGGTGGGCGGGTGAAGATTCAGTCCAAGGTTCTTCTTCGGCCCAAGACCACGATGCGCATCGGGGGAATTGCACGGTATTTTGCAGAATTGCAGTCGAAGGCGGACATCGAGGAAGCAGTGCGATTTTCCGTTGAGAACAAGAGCACAATTATTCCTCTCGGCAGCGGATCCAATACGATATTCTTCGATGGAGAAATCGATGCATTCGTTGTGCAGGTAAAGAACAGTGCGGTGAGTATCGACGGACACCGCGTCACAGTCGGTGCCGGTAAGAATCTTGCGATGCTGATCAATGAGCTTGCAGCGGAAGGTCTGGATCTCTCGCCCCTGACTGGCATCCCCGGCACAGTCGGTGGTGCGATTTTTGGCAATGCGGGACAAGGACCGAAAGGGATTTGGATCGATGCATTCATCGAGTCGGTGGTGTCATATGTCGGCTCGGAGTGGAAGATTTTTTCGAAGAATGAATGTGCGTTCCTCTATCGAGAAAGCGGTTTTAAAAATAAGAATGCTAACATCTCTCCGATTATCTGGGAGGCAACTCTCGCTCTCCCGTCCGGTGATCCGACAGCCATGAAGGCGAACATTCAATCGCTTCTTCAGAAGCGAATCGAAACACAGCCACATATGAAGACGGCAGGGTCTTGCTTCAAGGCAGTGAGCGATACGCCTGCATGGAAGCTGATCGATGCTGCGGGCCTTCGCGGATTGAAAATCGGAGGCGTGGAAATTTCTCCGAAGCATGCGAATTTCCTCATGAATGTCGGAGAGGCGACCTATGCGAATGCCGTAGCTATTGTAGAGAGTGTGCGGAAAAAAATTCCTCAGGGACTGGAGGTGGAGATGCGATTCATTGAAGAAGACGGAAGCTTGAAATTTTGATTGCGAACCGTTCATGCCGCATCCGTTTCGGTCGACATGTTTTTCCCGTCATTGTGGCTATCAAACAGATCTCGTACTGCTTTCGAAACGAGTACGGCATCGCACCAGGTGAATGAGAGATCTTTATCCTTTGCCCATTCCCCGATCTCCCTCAAAGCGATGGAGGCATTATGCTCCGTCCAGCCATCGTGACGTATCAGATATTCGTGTTCGTCCCATCGTCGAAATAGAATAGGGATCAGTGGTTCCTCACCGCTTTGCTTGGGGGAGTTTCGCATAGAGTGTGAGCTATTCAAGTTCTTGTCGGTTTCTCTCAGCACCTTGCTGTTGCTCATCTTTCGCAATCTTTTGTACCTTGTTCGAGACAAGATCTGCTTTCGTTTGGCTGAATTCATAGTCGGGATCGGCTACGAGCTCTTGGAGAAGTGCCAGAAGACGTCCTCTGGATTCAGCATCGTAAAGGAAGACATGTCCTTTATATTGGCTATTCGTATCAATGAGAGAGAGTATGTGCATCTCTGGACAGAGCGAGGGACGCAGATCTTTAGAATGTTCATGCATGCCTGCACGATGTCGAAGAAGCTCTGCAAAGGCAAATATTGTTGGTACTGGTGGGATTTTCTCTTCCTTAAGGGCTTTCTGGCATATTTGCTATTATGCTAAACTTGTTTTATAATAATAAATAGTGTCAAATATAGTGTTTGGCATACGCTCTCTCACATGCATGAAAGGAATTCGCATGCAGTCACTGCGAAATTTTGAACGACTTGTTTCTCGGGCGATGCATTTACTTGCTCTCGTCACGGCTCCTTGGGGACTTTGGATCGGCGTTGCGACACTCGTAACAGCCTCAATAACCCCCGAAGGTGTGCAGGCTTTCTGTTTCCGTCGCTGCGGCGAACTCCTTCTGATTGCGCTGCTTGCCGGCGCAAATGCAAAAATATTCTGGCGGGAAAACCGCTGGAAACTGTGAGGGAGTTTGGGTCGGCGATCGCCGGCCCTTTTTAATAGGGGTCTTCTTGCTCACTGCTTTCATCGCAATTGTTAAAGATATACGACATATGCGCTCTTACAGTCTCAGGATCAAGATCTGTCTCATAAAGGAGTGTGCGCCGCTCTGCGAATGCAAGGGCGCTCTTATCGGCATATTTCATGACTCGGATCCCCGTGCGTGGTTCGACTGCATCAGATGTTTTTTCTTCCAGAAGCTTTCTTATCTTCTGCGAGAGAACCGCAGCATCGTACCATGTGAGGTTGACTTCCTTGTCGGCAGCAAGCTGACCTATTGCCTGTTGGATACGATTATGAGTATGTGGCTGGAAGGAGAACGCATAGCGCTCACCATCTTTAATCAGCCCAATGAACGTATGGTCAGACTGTGCCAGTCTATTTGACATACGAAAACTTTATCGTCTGGAAGTTACCAATGCAATAAAAAACCCCGCACCAATGGCGGGGTTTTGCTTGCTTGATTTCTTAGAACGGCAGATCTTCCGCCTTAATCTCGGATTCATACTTTATCTCCGGTACCGGACTGCTGCCGACGGCTACCGGCTCGCCCTGCTCACTGCCTTCGGATCTTGCAGGGGATGAGGCGCGGATTGCATCGGATTCCATCGCACTTGCCGCGTCGCTGTTTCGCATCCCGAGGAGCGTTACCGAGTCGGCGATAATCTCGGTTGTCGCGCGCTTCTGGCCTTCTTTCGTTTCCCATGTGCGTGTTTGAACTCGGCCCGCTGCGAAGAGGCGCTGACCTTTGTGAACGGACGATTGCACCGCTTTGGCGAGGTCGCCCCAAATGACAATGTTATGGAATTCCGAACGTTCCTTCGTTTCACCTGTTGCTTTGTCTTTCCATTTTTCATTCGTGGCAACGCCGATCGTGAGGACATTTTGGCCACTGACGGTCGTTCGCATTTCCGGATCGCGCGTGACATTTCCGATAACTTCGGCACGGTTCAGGTAACTGAGGAGCTCCGCTGCACTCGCCGGAGCTTCTCTCTGTCCGTCCTTCGGGTCGAGCATAATGAGATCCATGGCCACGATCTTCGTCTTCGAGCGTTTTTCCTTCGTCTTTTCATCATCCCAGCTGTCCGTTTGCAAACGACCGGAGAGATAGAGCTGGCTTCCCGGTCGGACGTACTGACCTGCGATATCGGCCATACTTCCCCAGACCGTCACCGTATGGAAGCTCTTGCCTTGGATTTTATCGCCTTTATTCGACTGGAATGAGTACGGAACAACCACGTTGAGGTCGGTCACGCTGATGCCACCCGGAGTCTTACGGATCTGGACTGGTTGCGTCTGGTAGCCGATGATTTCAACTCTGTTGAGAGAGAACATCTCTGAGGGGGGAATGGAAGTAGAGGAGGCCGCTGGCCAAGTTCTTCAGAAAGAGAAGAACGTGAACGAACGTACACCCTTCGAAATACCTCAGCAAGAGAAAGAGATTGATGAAAAATACTTTTGTTTTTTCATAGTACTTTCGATGCGCCCATCACCGCGCACGAAAGAGAACCTTGCAGTACACTTCTCTCCAATTGTTCACGATGGAATTTCGCTGCACAGATGCTCAAGACTTTCACGCTCACTTCTCTGGCTCTTGCGACTCTGGGTTTTGGTTTGACTGCGGCCGCAGAGCCATTCAAGCCGGTCATGAACATACCGCTCAACTACAAGGATTTTCAGTACGGCGTGAATGAGGTGCAAACGAATATCAATTCCGTTCAATGTGGAGGTTGGGTCGATAGTGCGGGGAGAGGTTCGCAACTGAGGATGCCGAAGTTCAAAGCATTTCGCAGAGATGGGACTGAGGATCTTATTGCACTTCCGGGGCGAGATAACATCAGTCCGTTTGGCAATGCGGTGACAGGCGTTGGAGTACGCGGAGGGTTTCAGTATCCCGACAGCGCGTTCGGATACGCATCGGCTTGCAACATCTATGACAAGACGATGACCGATGATGATCTTGCGAGACTCGGGAAGGACATCAAGATGCACGATGGAGGCTCTTGTTCATCGGGAGCGGCCCCCGGAACATGCGTGAACTTTGACGGAGGGTATGTCGAAGTGGTCGACGGCGGCGGAGTGATCGACATCAACCCTTTCGGTTGGTGCATCCGTTACGACAAAGCGACGCCGAAGTACTGCAAGAAACTTTTCGATGCATGGAGAAGAATGTCCGTTCTTGCAGACATTCATCCTCCCGTGACTTCTACGTGCGATTGTGAAAGTCATCAACCCAATAATGGGTGTCCTCCGAGGCCAGCGAAGCGATACTGTTTCGATCCGGGCGTGCTCTTCGAATGCGAAGGGACGAGCGGAGATCGTCCGGAACCCATCGATGCCATCCAGCCGCCGATCCTTGTCCCCGAATTTGCTCCAGAGCCTCCTATTTTCACCGATGCGATCGCAAATCTTACATGCAGAACGGACTGGGAGCCCTATTTTTTGAATAAGATGACGGAGTGTTCGTATGATTGCCTTGCGTTTGATGTTGATTTTCCGGATATCTGCGTACTCTGGGAAGTCATTCCTGATCCGGCAGGCGAGCACTACGCTCTTCCGAGTTCGTATTACCGACACTATGCAAAGAACTACATGGAGCCCGGTGTACAGGTCGATCCCGTCGGGACGCTGCGTGCCGAATGCTATGAGTACTACGAGGAAACGGTGGATCCGGGAGATGAAGAGTTCGATCCGAAGGAATACGTGACGAGCGGAGAAGGGCAGGGTGATGATAACGACGAGCAGTGCGAGATCGTTCCGACTACCGAGACTCCCGAGTGGCCCGACATGAGTGAGAATACGCAGAAGGAGAACGTTCCGGGACCGATCATTACCGATCCTTCACGTCCTTCACGCTCTGTTCCTGATCCTTGGGTTGCGGATCAGCAGACGAATCTTGCAATTCTCGACATCGAAGCGCTTCGAGAAATCCAGAGAGGCTTTGATGATCCGGATGACATCACGGGAGCGATCGGTGTCATTATTGAAACGAAGCAGCGTGCTAGTAAGACGGTGCCTGATAATGCTCGGACGGATATGTTTGATGATTCGGATCATCGGGCGATGAGCAAGTACTGGGAGGCGCAGGAGAAAATTCTCCTCGAGCTCGTGAGGGATCCGACCGTTCGTCTCATCATGCCGGCCAGATTCCTCGTTGGTCTCGATGACAATAATCCTCTATTCCAATACGTGCGTGGTATGATTTCGAGACCGAATGGAACGGTCGAGTTGACGTTGCGAGCAGGCCCTGAAGATATCGGCAATGTTCTTGCCTCATTCAAGAAAAGTTATGTTCTTCCTTTGACCGAAGTTCGCATTCCGATTCTCATTCCGCTCGCGTCGAAGGCGGAGATCGATGCGCTCATTTTCGAGTGGGAAGAGTGGAAGCAGGACGAGACTCTGGATGCCCAGCGGTCCGGACGAGCTTCGTTTGCCGACCAAGCCGATCCGCTCATTGAAAAACTGCGTGAGTACAGAGATGCACTGGATCAAGAACGCATCCTCCGAAATGCTCTCAGTCGCGAGCTCATCGATCTCTTAGAACCCCTTCGCACGATCGATCAGTTCATGGCGAATTGGTACAGGGACAACACACAGAAGCTCCTCGAAGCAGCGCAGAGCTCGAGACAGATACGACAACTGAAGAACATTTGGAGGCACATACAGCACTCCATGCTGCAGGCGGATCGGTGTCAGCTTCAGTGGTGCTCCAATCAGCGATATTCTCTGGATGTCTATTCTCTTCTGGATGAGTGGTGGGGTGATAAGCCACCTCACGAGAAGAGGAACAAGAACTACGTTCCTCCTGAGGATCTTCGCAATCTCTCATTTTCCCGCCCGAAGGATCAGCTCTACGATTTCTCATTCCTCTCACTCCCGAAAGGCGACCTCAAGATACCGGTGCTCTGGCCCGTGCAGGTGAAGATCAAACTTCCGCATCCGCCACTTCTCGGTTCTCAGCCGGAGAGTCCAGAAAATTTCCCGGTACTCCCAGATTTGCCCGATGCATCCGTCTTCGATGCCTTCACCAGTCCTACGGTGAGCCTTCCGAGCCCCCGTATTCTTGAAATTCCTTCTCCGGTTAATCTGGATCCTGCGAAAGATGTACTGAGAAAATTCAGGAAGATGATCGACGGAACGACGGTCGAAGCTCAGGTCGAACAGGAGGCGCGCGAGGATGCGAACAGGGGCATTGCGGAAGACGAGGGGGAGAATTTCACCATCGATCGGAAGAGCATGCGGGGTGCGTACTGCAGATTTATCCGGAGCGTGCTTATCGAACCGAGTGAAGATTCGGGGAATCCTGATAGAATTGTTCACATCGAGAACGACCTTAAAGAGCGGGTTGCTCGTCTCTACTCGAGATGGCTTCCAAACAGAATCCCCGATTTTGCTGGCAGAACGCAGCGTGTGCGAAACGAATTTCCCACCACTCCTCCGAAGTGCAAAGAGGATGTGGTGTGCGCATTCCTTCCGGCCGAGACGACCACGAAGGCGAAGTGGCAGATGTTCTTCCCGAATACGGAGAGCGATTTCAATTCTATTGCAGGAGAACTGGAAGATCTGACTTTGCCGGAAACAGAGGAAGAGAACCCATATCTGCATGCACCGATACCCGTTCTGGAGCGATTCTTCCCCCATCTGGATCTCCCGGTTGAGATCGATCTCCGACCAACGTCCACCCCATGAGGTTTCTACACTCCCTCATCATTGGCACGATCGTCATCGTATTTTTTGGTGTCACTGTATTCTCAAACGCTGATAGTGTGAGAGGGGCTCCTCCCGTATCGACGACGGCTTGTTACGGACAGATCGTGGAGGCGATGGCGAGCGTGCATGATGAATTTCGTGCGGTGGTCTTCGGTTCGAGGAAGGACAATGATGGGAAGTTCACCGTGTTGACCGGAGGTTTTTCACAGGAGGAACATGTGGGTATTTTGGAAACGAGAGAACGACTGTCATCCGAGCTCGTCGAGCCGACGGTCGAGAGTTACCGTGTGCTCCGATGCAGAATGAGTGCCGTCTGCGAGGCGATGAAAGCATCGTATGAAGTAAGCGGCGGGTCCACATTGACGGTGAAGCAGCTCGGTTGCAGCGATCAGACGGGGAGGAGTTTTAATCAGTGCAGTTTCATCGAGAGTGGCATGACGCAGCAGGACGTGACAAATCTCGCAACGGAGTGCAAGCGTCTCGTGATCAAATCCTTGGAAACGGAACGAGCGGCGCTTCATCTCGCCTTTTCCTATGACAGCGGGTACCGGTCGCTCCTGCAGCTGAGCGGTATGGTCGACTGGTTCCAAGGGGATTTTCCGGATGAAGTCCTTAAACCAATTCGTGACATGGTGAACCTCCTTGGAAAACTGCATGAAATCCCGTGCTTCATCGGTCAGTGCGATCGTCCGGATACGTCGGTGTTGAGTACTTCATCATCATCGTCCTCCTCCTCCATATCGTTCTCTTCGTCTTCCTCATCGTCTTTTTCTTTTTCATCTTCTTCTTTCCCCGGCCGATGAGGCATCGTCAGATCATCGGCCAATGGAAGAAGAAGTTCCTGAAGAAGGCGCACCGTCATCAGGCGCTCCTCTTGGTGCTCTTCCTTCTCAGCATCGTTGCAGCCGCTTCGAATGTCATTCTTCGGGGAGATCTTATCGGAGGCGGTTCATCCGACGGTTCATCCGAGAGCTCGATGCCAGACCTTAGGACATGTACATCGAAGGGGACGGTCTTCGAAGATCTTGAGACGCTGAAGGAAGCAACGGATCGATTCCAGCGGGACGTATCGGCGGTGGTGGACGAACGTGAAGGTTACTTTAGGAAGCCCTCGCAATGGAGTTGCCTCTCGGAGACCGACGGGGGGAGCGGTCCGCCCGTTTCCGCGTTACGCGCACTCGCTACGCTGCTTCCAGGATGGCACTACCGATCTGCATTCGGAGTGAAGAATTTGCGTCCGGTGACCTTCGAGTCCTTCACGTCGGTTCTCGGGGAATTCCAGCGCGAGTATGAGTGCAAACTGGCGGAGTTTTCGTACGCAGCGGACGCGATGGTGGCGAGGAACCTCGATCTCGATGACCCGAAGTCGTACTGTTGTGACAGTTCGTATCTATGCGTGCAGGCGACCGAAGATGTTTCGTGCCTGACGGGCACTTTCGATAATCCGGAATGCAGCGGAGCGTGTCCAACCGGCAATGCGCACGCAGTGTTTGCCGTTCGTCTCACCAAATTCCGCACGCGCATCGAGAACGAGAAGCAGCGTGCTAGAACGGCAATGCTGCGCACGGTGCACGCTCTTCGTTCGTTTGAAGTGAACTATGTCTACGCTCTGCAACTGACCTGTTTCCAGCGCGCTTCGCTCGATCTTAGGAGCGAGCTCAGCCTGCTTGCCGATACCGCAAGTTGCATGCCCAAAATTTGGGATGCACTCACCTCTCTTCATGACAAAGACGATTCCCTGAAGCCCGAATGAGACGATTCTTCACTCTTGTCCTGGCGATCCTGACGCTCCTGCCTGCAGGCAGTGCGGAGGCATCCATGTTCGATCTCTTCATGAATGATGCGAAGAACAGGGGTCCTCTGGGGTACCCGAGCAATCAGGTCATGGATTTTGTGATCGATGAAATGAAGCGTTGGCAGGGTGATGGAATCCAACTCACGAGGGATGATATCCGGCTCGCCTACGACGACAAGAAGAATCTGCTCTGCCAGAATAAGGTGACGGATACGGGAAGGCCATTGCATTTTGCGATGGGAGCTGAGGACGGGGGGTGTGTCGCCTTGCGGGATGCGATCATGTTGCTTCTCGTGCTCGAGCAGGAGGCCGACAAACTCGGTGACGATCTTCTGATGGCAACCAATGGTTCGGAACTTGCGATCGCCGACGAGCCGCATCGACCCGTGAGAATGGGTACACTGAGCCTCGTTCTGAAGCGTGTGTGGTCAGGCACGGGTGCAGGACTGATTCCGTGGGATGATGATGCCGATGGCGATTTTGACTCGCTCGACTCCGCGCTCGCTTCTCTCAGTTCGGAGGACCTAGACAGGGCGATCTTGCGGTTTCACCATGGATACTTCCGGGAGCAGAGGGATGCCGATCCGCGATTTTCTTCGATTGCGACCGACATACAATCTTCACTGCAAGCTATCGCGGGAGTGCTTGCGATCAGCGGTGATCCGAAGGCGACGGGAGAGTTCATCACTCCTGCGTTCAAGCAGGTCGGCAATGTTGCGCTCTGGGCCAGGAAAGATGATCTCGGATTGATGTGGGTGTATCCCTCTCATTTCACACGTCTCGGGGTGAAGAAGGCCGCCAACTATCCTGCTCTTGCATCAGGTCCGATTGCGAAGGTGCTCGCCTATCCCTTCTCGTATGGAGGCAGCGTCTCCAGTGCCAATGCAGATGTCAGATCTCCTCTCTGCAGTCGCACGGTCGGAAGGCATGGATACCTCTGCAGAAAGGCTTCGGTGGCTGCGGCTCAGTGTGCGAACAGCAGTTCGAGTAGCTCCTCTAGCAGCAGCTCAAGCAGCAACGGTGGTGTCATCGCACTCGTCGAGTGTTTGCCTCCTGAAATCAAAACCACAGGTGCGGGCCCCGATGTCTGCAGAGGACTGAAGAATCTCTATCTCGATAATGGGACGTCGCTCACCGTGACTGGCAATCCCGGGCAGCTGAATCCGAATCTACAAGCCGCCGATACAGCAAAGTTGTGTACGCCGGAGACAAAAATTTTCTATGCGGACGGCATCAGCACTCACGCATGTTATGTCGGACACTGCCTCTCCCAGTCCATGAGCGGCCACACATTGGTTCCGAACAGGAATACCACTCTCGTCGATGAGAACACCTCTCCGTATCTCTCTTGTGTCCGCGCCGATCCGCGTCTTGGTCTCTACAGTGAGACGGCGCACAAAACACCCTTTTCCATCCCGCCGTATGTCGGGCATTTCCTAACGCAGGATTTCGAGCGTGAGTACTGCATCAAGAACGGAGATGCGGCTCGGGGTACATTGGGAGACTGCGGTTTTCGTTCAGATACCATCGCGCAGTCACCGAGTTACCTTGGCATGAGCGTCGTCGGAACGATCGTGCGCAATGCCGCGGAGATTGGGAAAGTTCAGGACGATTTTCTCTCCGTCGCACTTCCTCTCGGGCAGCGAGTCGCACTTGATCAGGCCATTCCGGTGAACCAGAAACTCTTCGCATCGATGGCACAGTTCATCCGTCAGATGGCGGATCTCCTCTCGGATTTGAAGCGAGCTCCTCTCACTCGTACGCCCTGTCCCTGGACGGGTCCGTTCAAAGAATTTGGACTGTAATCCATGCGTCGCATTTTACTCATTCTCGGCTTGCTCCTTCTCCCGCAGATCGCAGGGGCCGAAGCTCTGTCTCTCTGGGTGCAGGGAGTCCTTGATCGTGCGGATGCAGGGCTTGCCGCAGTACCGTCGGCAAGCGGCGGTTGTGATACTGAGGGGACGATTCAGGAGATTCGCAATAATCTTTCCGCCATCCGTGATCGTCGCAGCATACTGCTGAACGAAGGAATCGAGTCGCAGTTTCTCCGCGAAAAAAATCTCTGCATCGAGAGCGATCGGATCCTCCTGCAGAACAAGTTGACCGAAGTGTACGATGCGTTCGAGGTTGCGACGGCGACCTGTAATCTTCGAGCATCGAGCGTGCTTCGCACCGTGTACGAGTTTACGGTCGATGCCTACGTTTCATTCATCCGCGGATCGGTCGATGCGTCTTTTCAGGACAATCGCTTGCGGCGCATCAATCCTTTCTTGAGCACGGAAATCGATCCGGATTCTCTGGAGCCGCTCTGCCCGTACACCACGAATTACGGGCCTCATTTCATCGGTGCCGTTCCGGGAGCGTCGCAAAATTCTTTTGACAGGAAGAGCTACGGCTGCGACAGGGAAGTACTTTCGCAGATTCGAGACAGTCTGCCGCCGGACCTCCAGACAGAGGCGGACGACTTGATCGACTTCATGGACAGATCCGGGACGCTCGCCTCCGATATCTATACGATCGTACGTCAGGCGATTTTTAACATCGACAGCACGATCGCACTCATCACGGGACGCACTCCTCCGACTTCTCCCAGCGGATCTGTATCCCCTCCTCCGCATGAAGAACGGGAAGGGTGTCTGAGGCCTCCGTCACCGGAAAACGGCACTGCTGCCGATTTCGATGCGGTTCTTGCCGCATTTCCGGATTACTTTAGTCCCGAGAACATTCTGAATCCGGAAAGCTCTACGGCAACGTTCAATCCCCCTCCGGACAGGATGCTGCCGATCGGCACGCTCTTCAGACCGTCGTACGATACCTTCTTCACATTGCCGAACGCGCTCATTCTCAGTCGGGCCCATGCAGACAGAAAGGGGGAGATCGGATACGATCGTCCGATCGTCGACGAGCTTGATCATAAGGAAGAGGAACAGCAATTCGTGTTCATGTACAAGACCAACCTCACGGATGACCTTCGAAGGACGGGGGCGGATTCCGAGCGCTTCATAAGCATGAGTGACGCCATTCTCCGGGATTCCTACGAGCGAAATCTGGATTCAGTTGCTTCCCTTTATTCTGCGGTGCAGGCGCTGACTTCCGTTACGGAGACGTTCCTTCCGAAGGAGTACATTCCTCAGCTCGTCTACTTCTTACGCAGATCCTGCGTCGACGGTCACTGCAATTCCATCCTTGATGCCGTTGCAAAGAGATCATTCAATCCGTACTGCCATCCTTTCGTATCCGGCAAGTACACGGACGAACGGGCGAGCGACAAGTGCTTCTGTACGCCCGAGTTCGACGGAGAAGAATACTGTTTAGGGGGGCAGTTGCATCTCGACACCCAGCCTCCGCCAGAATTGCAGTGCGGAGAGCCGAGATCTTCTCCGTCGGCATCATTTCAGTCGTCTATAGGAGGAGGGTTCTTTCGGTTCTGAGGAATGGTTCGTTCGTGTAAACTTCCATCGTGAAGCTCTCCGACTTCGTCCACCCCGCACCAGTCGCTTCGCTCCGGCGCAGGGCGGGCCTCCATCTTCGCTATGAAACCATCTGATTTCGTTCATCTCCACTGTCACTCGACTTTCTCGCTTCTTGAAGCCGTCCCGACGCCGGAGGAGATCGTTCTCAGGGCCAAGGAGCTGGGGCAATCTTCCGTCGCACTTGCCGATAAGGGCTATACGTACGGACTGATCGAATTTTACAAGGCATGCAAGGAGCATGGCCTGAAGGCGATTCTCGGTCTCGAGACATACGTTGCCGCGAGAACGCGTTTCGACAAGGAGAGCGGTGTCGATACCCGTCGCTATCCTCTCGTGCTTCTCGCCGAGAATGAAGAGGGGTATGCAAACTTGCTGCAACTTGCGACGAAGGCTGCTCTCGAGGGCATGTATTACAAGCCGCGTGTCGACAGCGAACTCCTCAAACTCCATGGGAAAGGACTCATCGCGTTATCGGGACCGATCGGGGGGGCGATCCCTCAGGCCGCGATGGCGGAGGACGCCGAACGCATGAAAGCGATTGTCGATCAGTACCAGTCGTTTTTTGGGAAGGATAATCTCTTTTTCGAGCTCATGGATTTGCCGAACGTTCCGGGGCAATCCGAAGTGAACCAGCAGCTGATCCGCGCGGCGAAGCAGTTTGGTGTGCCGCTGGTTGCCACCTGCAATAGTCATTACTGTCGCATGGAAGATGCGGAAGCCCACGATGTCCTCCTTTGTATCCAGAAGAACTCGCACGTCTCCGATACGGGTCGCTTCTCCATGCGTGACAGCGATTTTTCCATGCGAACGTTCGAGGAGATGGAACAGGCATTCTCGCATGTGCCCGAGGCGCTGGAGAACACCAAGACGATCGCCGATCGTTGCAGCGTGAAGATTCCCTTCGGTCAGTACAAGATCCCGAGCTTTCCCGTGAAGAAAGGAGAAGATGAGGAGTCACTTTTGAAGGTCCAGTGCGAAGCCGGTTTGCAAAAGAGGTACGGTGCGATCATCAACAGTACTCCTGCGCGGGAGCAGGAAATCCGCTCACGCCTTCGATACGAGCTTGAGGTCATCAAGACGATGGGGTTCTCGGGGTACTTTTTGATTGTTGCCGATTTCATCGCGGAGGCGAAGAGTCGGGGCATTACCGTCGGACCGGGTCGAGGGTCGGCTGCAGGGTCCATCGTCAGTTACGTTCTCGACATTACGACGCTCGATCCTCTGGAGCACGGCCTGCTTTTCGAGCGGTTCCTGAACCCGGAGCGCATCAGCATGCCGGATATCGACATCGACTTTGCGGATACCCGCAGGGACGAAGTACTCGAGTATGTCCGGCAGAAGTACGGGGCCGACCGCGTGATTCAAATCTGCACATTCGGAACCCTTGCCGCTCGCGCGGCGGTGAAGGATGTCGGCCGCGCATTCGGCGTGTCGTTTGCCGAGATGAATGCGCTTGCAAAGCTGATCTCGGATCGTCCGGGAACGGAACTAAAAGATGCACTTTTGACGGACGAACTCCTCGAAGGGATTCGCGGCAACGACACGTACAAAAAAATCCTCGATATCGCGCTGAAGCTCGAAGGGAAAGCCAGGCACGTCTCGGTGCATGCGTGCGGAGTCGTCATCACACCCGAGCCGGCCGTGTGCTACACGGCCCTGCAGCGAGCCCCGAAGGACGAGAATGTCATCATCACGCAGTACGATGCGAAGCCGCTGGAATCTTTAGGTCTGCTGAAAATGGACTTTTTGGGACTTAAAAATCTTACCATCATACAGACAGCGCTTCTCATCATCGAGCGCATGCATGGGAAGAAGATCGACATTGCTCTCATTCCCACGAACGACAAGAAGACATTCGATCTTCTTTCTAGGGGAGAGACGACCGGGGTCTTCCAGCTCGAGTCCGCCGGGATGCGAAGGTACCTAAAGCAACTGAAGCCGACGACGGTCGACGACATCACGGCCATGGTTTCTCTCTACAGACCCGGTCCCATGGACAAGATTCCGGACTACATCAAATGCAAGCATGGCGAGAAGGAAGTGACGTACCTCCACAAGGATTTGGAGCCGATCCTGAAACCCACCTACGGAGTGGGCATCTATCAGGAACAGATTCTTGAGATGGCGAAAGTGTTCGCCGGGTTCTCCCTTGGGGAGGCGGACCTCCTCCGTCGTGCCATCGGAAAGAAGATCAAGAAAGAGCTCGACAGTCAGCGCGAGAAATTCATTCAGGGGACGATCTCGAGGAAGTATTCGGAGAAACTGGCGAAGGCGCTCTTCGATGATGTCATTACGCCGTTTGCCAACTACGGTTTCAATAAGTCGCACGGAGCCTGTTACGCGCGCATCGCCTATGAAACCGCTTACCTGAAAGCGCACTATCCGACCGACTTCATGGCCGCACTCTTAAGCAGTGAGGACGGAGATACGGATCGCATCGCGATTGAAATCGAGGAATCGAGGGCGATGGGGATCGATGTGCTGCCTCCCGACATCAACGAGTCGCTGGCTCACTTCACCTCCCTCGACGGGAAGATCCGCTTCGGATTGCTCGGCATCAAGGGGGTCGGAGAAAGCTCCATCCGTTCGATCATTGCGATCCGAGACGGAGTCGATGGAAAGCATCGGAAACCGTTTGCGAGCATCGAAGATTTTGCACTCCGCGTCCCGAGTAAAATCCTCAATAAGAAACTATTGGAGTCGCTCGCAAAATCCGGAGCATTCGATTCGCTTGGGGAGCGTGCCATACTTGTTTCTCAGTACGATAAAATCGCCGAGTTCAGCAAGTCCGCAGGCGACAAGAGTGCGGCACAGAGCGACATGTTCGAGTCTCTAGGCTCTACGAGCGCTGGTGCGGGCATCGAGTTCGATCCAGGGGAACCTGCGAGCGCGTATCAAAAGTTGACATGGGAGAAGGAGACGCTCGGGCTGTATGTTTCCAGTCATCCACTTGCGGGACTTCGGAAGTACATTGGAAAGAAAGCACGGCTGATCGAAAGCCTGAGCGGAGACGACCTCAATCGAAAGATCACTGTGGCGGGCATCGTCGAGGCTACCAAGATCATTCATACGAAAAAAGGCGATACAATGGCGATTCTGACCATCGAAGATCCGACAGGACGAATGGAGGTGACGCTATTTCCGAGGGTCCATGCACAGAGCAAGGATATTCTCGAGAAACCGGACTCGCTCCTCGTCATCGCCGGAACCCTCGATATGCGTATGGGGCAACCGCAGCTGAAAGCCGAGGCGCTCAAGCGCGTATCCCTTGAAACCATGGTGGAGAAGGCGAAGAAGGAGGGCCTGTTCAATAAGGAAGAGGCCAAGCACTGGAGTACCGGAGTACGCAGGCGCGAACCTGAGGAGGCCGAGAGCCAGCAGATTCCCGAAGGAGAATCATCTCCGGAGCCTCAGGAAAAATCGACCGGTCTCGAGCCGGCTTCTATGCTTCCCGGGCCTCTATCGCAATGGATTCATGATGGGCTGCAGACGAAAGATGCGATGAAGAAGGTCGGGCTTGAAGGATATTCGCTTTCTGAATCCTCGAAAGAACCCCCGGCCTCCAGTCACTCTCCTCAGCCTTCGATTTCCATTCACACCGTTACACTTCCTGCACGAGCACCGAAGCAACTGCTTCTGGATATCAAGCACATTTTCGAGACATTCTCAGGTAATGAGAAAGTGCAGCTTCAAATCGGCGAGAAGATTCTCCCCGTAGGACTCACGATTACCATGTCGCCTCTTCTGGAGAAGAGGGTGGAGGAGGCGGTGAAGAAGTACAAAGAATAAGCACTATGGAAATTTTCTCCGAATCTCCCGACGGCATCGCGCGTGCAATGGAAGTTTTGCGTGCCGGCGGTGTTGTCGCCCATGCAACCGAGACATGTTACGGACTTGCTTGTGATCTTCGAAATCCTGCCGCAGTTGAGCGATTGTTTTTGGTGAAAGAACGCCCGTTCACCCAACCCGTGAGCGCACTTTTTTCCTCCATCGAGGAAGCGCAGACATTTGTCGTATTTTCAGAAAGAGCCCTTGAAATTGCAAAAAAACACCTTCCGGGACCCCTGACGATCGTTCTCCCGCTTCAGGAAGATGCGCCGTTCCTGATTCATGTGTGCCCTCCCTCCCAATCCCCAACTCTCATCCACAACACTGCAATCGGAATCAGAATATCTTCCTCTCCTCTCGCCCAAGCCCTCGTCCTCGCCTTCGGTTCTCCGATTACAACAACGTCCGCGAACATTCACGGCGAGCCGAATCCGTACAGTGTTTATGACATTACGTCACAATTTCTTGGCAAGAATGCAGTGCCGGATCTTGTGATCGACAGCGGCCCACTTCCACCTGCGCCACCATCGACGGTGGTCGAGGTGATCGGTGATCGCCTGAAGGTGCTCCGGCAAGGGGCGTTGGTTTTGTAGTGGATGATGCTCGCATCAAATTCTATGTTGGTTTTCGATGATGCGTATCTGTTCTTGGAGACTTGGCATTCCTTCGTCTCTCACCGGGTTCGGCATCCGATCGACGGGCTTTGAGTTTTTTTTCATCTTCTGCAATTGCTCTTTCAGTGACTCGATTTCACGGTAAGCGCGGGCTGCCTTATCGTAGCCTTCAGCATTTCCTTTCTCTCTCGCTTCCTCATCGCGACCATAGAACAGGGTGGCAAGCAGCAAGACTGCCGATGCCGAGAGGCATGCGATACGACGCGTCCAGCGTTGAGACTGCCTCAGCTCATCTATATCCCGGAGGAAATCTCTTTCACTGTTTTTTGCCGGAGGGGCGGCATCTGGATCGAGTATGGAGTCACTCTAGAAGTGTTATGGCTTTCGTCAAAAATTTCATGGCAGCGCATCGCTTCTTGGCTTTCAGTCAATAAAAATATACATTGCTGCCTTTCATGTAGAATACGCGCATGCGCTGCCCCCGCTGCAAACACGAAGATACGGCCGTCATCGACTCCCGTCTTGCCGAGGACGGTCGCGCCATCAGACGCAGGCGCGAGTGCGGGAAGTGCGACCATCGGTTCACCACCTTCGAGCGTCAGGAGCTTGCGTCGCTCATTGTAGTGAAGCGTGACAAGACACGTGAACCCTACAGTCGTGAAAAACTCGAACGCGGTATCTGGATTGCGTGCACGAAACGACCGGTGACTCAGAAAAATATCGATAAGATGCTCTCGGATCTCGAGGAGAAGTGGGGGAAGAACAAGGAAGAAGTGGAAAGCACGACCATCGGTTCCGATGTTATGAATGCGCTCGCGAAGCTCGACAAGGTGGCCTACATCCGCTTCGCTTCGGTCCATCGTGAATTCAAGGACGTGCAGGAGTTCAAAGAAGAGCTGGGAAGGTTGTTTAAATAGTGGTTAATAATTAGTAATTAGTGGTTAGAAAAGCTTCTGTACTAACCACTAGCCACTAGCCACTAATCACTTATACTGCTCATATGTTACGTACTCACACTTGCGGCGAACTGACGGTACAGAATGCCGAGGAGGTCGTCACCCTCTGTGGCTGGGTGAATGTGCGACGTGATCACGGCGGTCTGATCTTCTTCGATCTTCGAGATCGCTATGGTCTGACGCAGATTGTGGTGCATCCAGAGAGCGACAAGGCGCTTTTCAAAACTGCAGAGACCGTGCGACCGGAGTGGGTACTGAAGGTGACGGGAAAAATCAGCAAGCGTCTTGCTGGTACCGAAAATACAAAGATGTCTACGGGGCAGATCGAAGTCGTCGCGACCGGACTTGGGATACTGAGTCGTGCGAAGACCCCGCCTTTCGAAATCGACTCGGAAACGCCGGTCAACGAAGAACTGCGTTTGGAGTACAGGTATTTGGATATGCGGCGAGCGCAGATGCAGAAAAATTTGGCTCTGCGATCCAAGGTGTTTCAAGTCATTCGGACATACTTCACCGAGCAGGGGTGTCTCGAGATCGATACGCCGTGCCTCATCAAGGGTACCCCCGAGGGTGCGAGGGAGTACGTTGTTCCATCGCGCGTGTATCCGGGGAATTTCTTCGTTCTTCCGCAGAGTCCTCAGCAATTAAAGCAGCTCTGCATGGTCGGAGGGTTGGATCGGTACTTTCAGATCGCCAGATGTTTTCGAGATGAAGATCTGCGAGGCGACCGACAGCCGGAATTTCTCCAGCTCGACTTCGAGATGAGTTTTTGCGAGCAGGCGGATGTGCAGAAGGTCATCCAGGGGTCCATTGAGAAGATTCTCAATCATTGCAGCTCGAAGAAGCTGAAGTGGGGCAAGGTCGGCTCGTTCACGTGGCAATATGTCATGGATACGTACGGTTCGGACAAACCCGATCTTCGGTTCGATCTTCCGATTGTCGATGTGTCCGAACTGGTTCCGGGGTGCGGATTCAAAGTCTTCGAGGAAGCGTTAAAGCTGAAGAACGGCACGGTTCGCGCACTCCGGGTTCCGGGCGCGGCAGGACTTTCACGAAGCGACATCGACACGTGGACGGAGCTTGCAAAAGAGCTGAAGGCGAAGGGGCTTGCATACATCCTCTTCAAGCCCGAAGGTCCGCAGTCTCCCCTCCTTAAGTTCTTCAAGGATGGATTCCTCGACAAGCTGATTGAGAAAACTTCCGCACAAACCGGCGACGCCCTGTTCTTCGGAGCCGATGCATTCAAGATTGTCTGTGCGAGTCTCGGTCGTATCAGAAGCGAGGCGGCGAAAAAATTCAACCTGATCGACACGGCGACGCACGCGCTCTTCTGGGTGACGGACTTCCCGATGTTTGAGGAAAACGATGACGGTTCTCTGACATTCAGCCATCACCCGTTCACGAGTCCGAATCTGGAACAGTGGAAGAGGAGAAAAGAGGAGCCGCTGAAGGTGCATTCCATTTGTTACGATCTCGTGCTCGACGGGTACGAACTTGGTTCCGGGTCGATTCGCATTCACGATCCTGTTTTGCAGTCCGAGGTCTTTGAAATGCTTGGGATCAGCACCGAAGATCAGCAGAAGAGATTCGGACATATCCTGCATGCGTTTGAGTACGGCGCACCGCCTCACGGGGGCTTCGCGTACGGCATCGATCGGGTGGTGATGATTCTCGCCGGCGAACCGAACATTCGCGAGGTCACTCCGTTCCCGAAGGATCAGAAAGCAAAAGATCTAATGCTCAAGGCTCCGGCACCGATCGAACCAGGGCAGCTGAAGGAACTGGGGCTGACCCTCGAGGCGGAGTAGGGATTTTCTCGCAGCAGCAAGGGCTGAAAACCAATGACAGGTTTCACTCGTTGACGTATGTCGTCTCCGAGGATATTGATATTGCATGCAATTGGCCCAAAGCGTTATCGTCGAATCAACTTGTGCAAGTCAGTGATACGGATCCGCTGTCCACTGAAGATGGACAATGCTTCATTCGAGCCTTGGAAAAAGAATAGAGCCAGGGGCGTTTCTGTGGTATAATAAGCGGATTATGGACGATTCTATACCCATGCCTATTCCGGCCGATTCTGAGAGCGAGAAGGAGGCTCTCCGTGTTGAGGAGGTGGAGCGAATTGCCGAGATGGGGCAGAAGAGGTCCGAGAAGGAGCAGGTGATTCAGGTTGAACTTCGGAAGAAGCGTCTGAATGAAGAGGGGAAGGCGAGACACTTTACCGAGCAATCTCGTTTGGTGGCTTTGCAGGCGAAGGATGAGGCGAAGAAATTTCGCAAAGAAAAATTACAGAGAGAGAAAGAAATTGCAGCGCAGAAAGAGCGCGAAGAACAGTTAAGAAAAATAGAGGAAGAGCAAAGGCAGAAGCAGGCGGAGGAGCAGAAGAAGAAAGACGGCTACTTCAAGGATCTTCGTGAAATGGCACGATTGAAAATTCTGCACGATCATCAGGAATATGCGCGAAAACACGAAGAGGAAGCTGCTCGCAAGAGTGCTGCTCTCGAACATTCGAGCGCGATTGAGGCCTCTCTGAGGGCCGATCGGAGCCGTCAATTGGAAATCGACGGCGTCAAGCGGATGAGGCTTTCGCAGGTCGAGCGCGAGACGCACGCGGCACTCTTCCATATGGAGTCGGAGGAGCGTACCCGCCTGCGTACACTCGAAACCGACATCGGTCGTGAGATGGAGCATCTTAAATCGGAAGAAGATCCGGCTCTCCGTCAGCGCAAGCAGAGGGCAGTCGAACTATCGGCACGCGCAAAACGTAGTGCGATCGAGGCCGATATGCAGAAGAAGCGCAAGGTTCTTGAGTCGGAAGATCACCATAAGCGTGCAGCGGCAGAGTCGGAGGCCTACGGGCAGCGTGAGGCATCCCATAGGGAGTATCTGCATGACAATCGGAAAGCGGACAAAATTCTTGGAGACCACCTCAATGACATTGCGCTTCGATTCGGCCAACATCGCTTCGGTCGCGGACAGTAGGGCAGTATGATGGGGGCAAGCCGGGGTGGCGAAATGGCAGACGCATCAGCCTTAGGAGCTGACGGGAGCAATCCCATGGAGGTTCAAGTCCTCTCCCCGGCACCATCCAAAAATTTGCATCTTCACAATAATTATTGTATAATAATATATGATGAAATTGATGCAAGAGCGTCATCGACCGGACGAGACAATCGGGGATTACGTTGGTCACGGCCGCCGGAATGTCGTTTCCAAGAGGGATGTATTCGTGTCTCCTCGCGCCTCCATCGACGGCATATCCGGGCATACGACGAGGCGTATCGCTCTCGCATTCCGCGCGCCGAAAAATTACATCGGCGCAAGAAAACTTTTCGACGAAGAGGAGACGTATCGGAAACTTCAGTCGGCAGGCATTCCCGTTGCGCATGCCACGTATCGGCTCGATCCGTCCGAACACGCCGTGTACTGCACCGAGCTCACGCAGGGAGGAAAGTACTTTGTTTTTTCCGATACGAATCACACATCGCAGGATCGCGAGTGGCAGGCATCGATCGGAGCTGAAGCAGCACCTGCTCCGAATGCCTTGGAGGCGCTCGATGCACTCACTTCCATTGCACTGCAGTGTACGAAGATAGATGCAGAGCTGATGCTTGCGGATGCCTTCTACTTCATCATTGATAAGAAGACGAGGGTGATCCGCGTGACGATCGGAGATTACAAGCATGTCGTGGAGGCGCAGACGGATGCCGATCTTGTTTTGAAGAACAATCTGGCCGTCGCACGTCAGGCCGCGCATGCCAGGCCAGAAATTTTCGGCCTCACACACGAGGAGATCGATCGATGGTTCGATCAGAAGGAATGTGAGATCACTGCATTTCGATAGCCGCATGCTGTACCATGTGTTCCATGCGTCGCTCTTTTTTGCCCTTCCTCCTTCCATTTGCCGTCGTTCCCGTCATCGCTTTCGCTCTCACGATCGAGCCGGGGAGTCTTTATAAAGATGTTCGCCAAAGCAGTCCGGAAGCGGCGGGGATCAATATGCTGAGTCGAGAAGGGGCTATTCAGGGATATGGCAACGGTCTTTTCGGTCCCAGTCGCCTGATCAATCGTGCGGAGTTTCTGAAGATCGTCATGCAGATGTACATTTTCAACCGAGACAATGGCTTCAGCGGATACGACTGGTATAAGAATGGAAAGGTACCGCCGGAAGGATGTTTTCCGGACGTCACGCTCCATGCTTGGTTCGGGGGTTTCGTTTGCGAGGCGTACGATGCCGGGTTCGTTCGCGGGAACCCCGACGGCCTTTTCCATCCAGAACGCACCGTGAATTATGCAGAGGCATTGAAGATGCTGACATTGGTCTATGGTTATGAGATCCCTTCGGTCGAATCCGGCGATTGGCCGGAGCCGTACTACCGTGTAGCGAGCTTGAAGCAGGTCGATCTTCCCATCACCATTCGCTTCGACACTCCCCTAACTCGTGGTCTTGCGGCCCGCTTGATTGCGGCTTTTCTTGCCGAATCGAAAGGGCAACTTGCGACCTTTCGTTTAGCCGAGGCAGGCGAGTATCTGCCCGCTTTTTCCGTTTCGAGTAGCTCTTCATCAAGTTCGTCATCCTCGCTCTCTTCATTGTCATCCTCTTCATCCTCTTCATCAATTTCTTCCGCATCGTCCTTCACGTTGCCGCCGGTCAGCCATTTTCTTGTTCTTGGGAAGTCGTCGGATGCCGTTGCGTCGATCACACTCAGAAGCCCCGGAGACATCGCGCAAATCATGTCCGCTCAGGTCAAACTTTTCAACGAGGTCACGGCGCTCGATACACTCGAACTGGTGAACGTCAAAACCGGAGAGAGCGTTGTAGTGCTGAAGCGCAGGACGACGACAGATATTCCAGATTACAAACTGACCTACGAGGTTCAAGTTCCACTCGAGCTCCAGAAGGAAATTCCTGCCGATACCGACACGGTGTTCGCACTTCGCGCCAACATCCGAGGTGTCGACAACAACGGTTCCTCCGAACAATTGCTACATCTTCGTACGCTTTCGGTGACGATACGTGGGAAAAACTCCACCGAGTCGACTAATGTGCCGGCACTCGGCCCCTTCCCCAAACACCAAACATCATTTGGGAGAGTGGTGAAGGTGGAACGAGTGACACCTTCCACCGGAACGCTTGTTTCAGGGACTGCAGCAGTCGTGAGTACGTTCTCCGTCACATCCGAAATGCTTCCCGGGAAGACCTTCGGGGTGGAGCACGCTTTACTCTCCCTGACCCGAACGGGTCAGGTTTCCGCGAAGAACTGGCGCGTCAATCAAGTCGGGTCTTCTCTCAGCATCCCCTGCTCACAAAGTCAGGATCTGCTCCAGATCAGCTGCGAAAACCTCGGGTCGATCGGCCTTCAGCAAACTGCCGCTCCGCTTCAGTTCGAGTTTAGGGCCGATATATTCGCCCCATCCGGATCGACGGGCAACAGTGTGCAGGTCGACCTTCAGAGTGTCGGTTCTCCCGAGGCCATCGGCAGCATCCAATGGACAGATGGATCCGGTCATTTCAAGTGGATCGAAGGGGAAAGTCCGATCGTAAAAGGGACGAAATGGCAGTAATCGATTGGGATTTTAAAGTTCCCCGCCCGAACGGACATCGGTCCGGGCGGGCACAATACAAATTCCAACAGATGATTCCATTGGAATTTGATAGTTAGATTCCGAAATTTACAGTGCGTCCTAGAAGTTAAATGTGACGACAAGCAGGAACGCACCGGCGAAGGTCGTCCACAATGTCGAGAGCACATACAACTTCTCGAGGGTCTTTGGGTCATGCGACATGTGTATGGGTGTTAAGAATTAATATTGATATTATATCATATTTAAATTATTTAGCAAGTACCTTGCGAAGCGCTTCTGACATGGATTCTGCGGCTTTTGAAGCAGCCGCCTGCCAATCCTTGCCCCTTGAGGCATAGATGATGGATCTGGCAGCATTGACGATTGCCCCAGTTCCGTCAGGCAAAAAGCCGCTCTTACAGTCCTCAGCAGTTCCTCCTTGGCTTCCGTAGCCAGGGATCAGGAAGGGGACATGAGGCATGAGGGTCCGAAGGTACTTCAGTTCCTCAGGGTACGTTGCGCCGACGACCGCACCCACTGAAGAGAGATTGCTCTCCGTTCCGAGTGCCATGCTCGCCCAGCCCTCGACGAGCTGTGCAAGGTATTCGTGTACAGCCTCATCCCCTGTCGGGAGATCTTGCAGCTCTCCGGAACTCGGATTGCTGGTTTTCACCAGCACATAGATTCCTCTTCCGTTTTTTGCGCAGAGATCGGCAAATGGTTTGATGCCGTCCGAACCGAGGTACGGTGAGACGGTGAGAGCATCGATGGGCTTCTCTTTGCCGAGGTATGCCTCCGCATATGCTTCGCATGTCGAACCGATGTCATTTCTCTTTCCGTCAGCAATGACGAGGAGCCCTTTCTTCTGCGCGTAATCGCAGACTTCAAAGAATACTTTCATTCCCTCCCAGCCAAGCAGTTCGAAGTACGCGAGTTGTGGCTTTACTGCACAGGCAATATCCTTTACTGAATCGATAATTCCTTTACAGAACTTTTCCACCCCTGCAGGATTTTTTTCGATGCCTTCGGGAAGTGATCCAAGGATCGGATCGAGCCCGACGCAGACGGGGGAAGTTTTTTGGATGCGCAGGGCGAGACGGTCGGCGTAGTGCATGCTTGCATCATACCCCGACACTCTGCCGATACTGAAGTGCCTCCGCGATGTGTGCGACACCGATGGCATCACTCCCCGCAAGATCTGCAATGGTGCGTGCGACTTTGATCGTACGGTGGTAGGTGCGTGCCGAGAACGAGAGTCTCTCCGCAGCCTGCCTCAGAAGCAGAGCGCTTTTTTGGTCGAGCGGGCAGAGCTCTTCGATGTCTTTCACGCTCATCTCTTTATTCGTCTGGATCGACCTGCCATGCAACCTCTTCACCTGTGCTGCTCGCGCTTTTGCAACGCGTGACCTGATAACGGCACTCGTTTCGGCTCCTGCATTTCCTTTCTTCTGCAAATCCGCGATCTCCACCGGCTGCACATCGATTGTCAGGTCGATTCGGTCGAGGAGTGGCGCTGAAATCCTCCTCTTGATGCGGTCGGCAGACACCGCGCTGAACTTCGGTGGGTTCATGGCGGCAACGAGAATGAAGTCTGCGGGAAATGTTACCGTTCCTTGCGCCCTGTTGATGGTGATGCGCCGATCTTCCATCGGTTGCCTGAGCACTTCCAACACTTGAGGCGGAAATTCTGCGAGTTCATCGAGAAAGAGGACACCTCTGTGTGCGAGAGAGATTTCTCCCGGAGCAGGATGCTGTCCTCCTCCCACGATCGCGATGCCGCTTGCCGTATGGTGTACGGTGCGAAGCGGTCTCTCCTGCATGAGTGGCGTTGAACCGGGGAGCAAATTTGCGACGGAATAAATTCCCGTGACTTCCAAAGACTCATCTCTCGTGAGAGGCGGGAGAATGCCACGGAGTGCGTTGGCAAGCAGTGTTTTCCCGGAGCCCGGCGTTCCGGAGAGGAGCACGTTATGGCCTCCTGCTGCGGCGATCTCTAGTGCGCGCTTCGCCTGCGTTTGTCCGCGGACATCCGCGAAGTCCACATGCGTGACGGTTGCCGCCGCACATGCCGGAGGTTCGATGGCTGGAGGCTCCATCTCGCCACGCAGGCATGCGACAGTATCCCGAAGGGACTTGAGTGCAAGAATCTTCATGTCGGGGACGAGCGCCGCTTCCGCCCCATTCAATTCAGGTACGACAACGGTTTTCAGTCCCATCTCACGAGCGGCGAGAACGCACGAAAGTACTCCTGTGATGTGCCTGAGTGATCCGTCGAAGGCAAGCTCGCCGAGGAATGCCGTCGACTCGAGTGCCTCAGACGGGAGTTCGACTGTTCCGTTTCCGACGAGGAGGCCGAGTGCGATTGCAAGATCGAACCTCGATCCCGTCTTTCTGATGTGCGCGGGAGCAAGGTTGACGGTCATTACCCGACCCATTGGTGTTTTGTATCCGGATGATTTCATCGCCATGATGACGCGCTGCTTGCTTTCCTGAATCGCGGTGTCGCCGAGACCCACGATGAAAAATTTTCCCTCGCTCGAGGTGGGAGTGACGCCGACTTCAACCTCGACCGGATAGGCTTTGATGCCGAGTGTCGTGAACGAAATGAATTTGGTGAGCATATGGATCTATGGTGTACTTTCGTACACCTTTATGCAATACTCTGGGCAAGACAGAACTAAAAAGTATGTTTCTATCACCTATTACCTCAATGACAACACAAGAAACAGGCTTTCTGGGAGAGGAAATAGCGGCAGGTCACCTTCTGTCTCAGGGGTACGACATTCATGAGCGCAATGTTCGCTTTCAGAAATGGGAGATCGATATTGTCGCCTACGATCCATCGGAAAAAATGATGGTGTTCGTCGAAGTGAAGACGCGAATGCATCATTCCGATCGGTACCCCATTCACACGGCAGTCGACCGGAGAAAGTGGAACGCCATGAGGAAAGCTGTCGCACGTTGGGTGACGAAACATCAGTACGAGGGCCCTGGTCGTATTGATGTGTTGTGTGTTTCGGGTAGGGGTGTGGTTGAGCATATCAAGGACTTAGGATCGGATTTTTACTGACTCTTTTGTAAGAACATATTTCATAATTCTGTCATCTCTCGTGAGGGGACGAAATGCATTATTTATGCTATAATTAGAGGATTTCCCGAATACCCATACACACAAAAATTTCAAAGAACAGGCAGATGCAGATCTCGGTGTTGCTCCTGGCAATTCTGATCCTGCTCCTCAGCGGAATATTCGGCAGACTAAGTCAGGCAAGTGGCGTGTGCGGAGATGGTGCTATTGAAACGCCCGAACAGTGTGACGATGGAAATCTCAGTAATGGCGACGGGTGTTCTCTCTCCTGCACGAGAGAGCGTTGTGGAAATAGCACGGTCGATTCGGGAGAGCAATGTGACGACGGGGGAACCCTTTCCGGTGATGGTTGCAGTAAGTTCTGTCGGATCGAATTCTGCGGAGACACGCTGATTTCCGCAGGGCTTTCGGAGCAGTGCGATGACGGTAACGGGCTCTCGGGTGACGGCTGTTCATCGTCCTGCAAGGACGAGACCTTGCCTCACTCCTCCTCTGCCTCTTCCGTTGCATCGAGCGTTGGTCAGGATCCGGCCGAAGATGAGCCTCCATCCGAACCAGAGCCGGCACCGTCCGAACCTCCCGCTTCGCAAGCCCCCGAGACGCAGGTCACGCCTCTGCCGCCAGCCCGTCCGGTGCTGCAGCAGGTCATCGAGACGGTACAGTTTCTCGTGGATCCCGCGAGTGAAGAGTATCGCGCACACCTGACAGAGGCAGAGGAAGGCCAGATTCTTCAGATTCTCAGTAAGATGCAAAACGGCGAGCCGCTCACGGATCAGGAGAAAATTTGGGCGCAGGAACTCCTCGAGATTCTGACGGCGGCCAGGTCCGAGGAGCGCGCGCGGTACACCGACATGTTGGAGGAATTCATCGCAACGCCGATCAGTGCGACGGTCGTGACGGAGAAAGGGCTCAAGGCAGACTCACTTGTAGATGTCACTGTGCCCATCGCCATCGACGAGCTGAACCGTGCCATCGCCATCATTCAGCGCGGAGAGCTCAAAGAGGCGGTGATGCTGAATCTGGAGAGACTTCAGCGACAAGGCATCGATCTCTCCAAAATTCTCCCGAAGAATTTCCTCGATTCTCTGAAGGAAGGTGCAAGACCCATCGATGTCTTTACCGTGCTCAAGGCCATCAAGGAGGGTGCCGAGGAGCGTGCCACAACGGACCTGCCGCTCTCGCTTGAAGTCATCCGTCTGCAGATCGCGCTTCTTAGGGAATCGCTTCCGGTCTTGGAACAGGAGTTCGGTACGGACGCCGCTACATTCGAAGCCTTGCTCGCTGCCATCGAGGAAAGTTTGCAGAATGCCACCGAGCAGAACGCGTACGGAGTGGTGGTTGCGATCAATCAGCTCATCGATTTCCTTCTGGGACAAAATATTGTCAGTCTTCAGGATTTGCTTGGAGATGATGCGTCACTCCGCCCTGCGGCCAGAGCCGCTCGCATTCTGGATGCGACGGGAGAGTCGGTCGATACTGCGGGGGACATTCGCTCGCTCGTCACGGGCCTCAGCGACAAGGCGCCTACGAAGTACCGTGAGGCTTTCGAGAAGGGATCGCTTGAGGATCAGCAGAACGCACTCATCGCGTTTCTGGATGACGATGAGAGGCTGAAGGAAGTGCTGAAAGCTCTCCGTGCGGAAGGAAGAAATGAATTTAATGATCGACTCTACGTGCTAAAGCAACACATTCAGAACGTCGGCATCACGAAGGACACGGAGACTCTCTGCGACGATTCCATCTCGGTTGCGATCGGCTGCATCGAAGATTTCCTCTCGGATGTTCAAGACGCGGCGCGATCGAAGAATATGTTCACCGATTTCATCGGTCGTCTTCAGGATTACTTCGGCATCGGACAATGAGCGAGATCCTCCCGTCATCCGTCGGCACGCAGACCGCCGCACCCTCGGTGCAGCAGATCGTTGCTGTGGTGGCGGCACCTCAGCCGAAAGCGATCGATCTTGCGGTGCTGAAGAAAGGAACGAAGGACTTCCTCGACTTCGCCGACGACACCAAGGAAATTTTCTACGCGTATCTCTATCACCGCACGGGCTCGGCAAAACTTGCCAATACCTTGCTCTCGGAGATCTACATGGACGTCCTCAGTAAGGCGCTCTCTCTTTGGTGGTTCGGGAAGCTCCGCATGACCATGCTCCTCGAGCGCGCCGAAGAGGCGATTTCGCAGCAGAAGGGAACGGAAGCCGATCTCGATACTCTGTATATCCCAACGCTGACGTGGTTGTCGGAAGCTGAGCGGAAGTCCGTCAGCTCTCTTCACGACGGGCTCTGGACACTGGAAGCCGAGGCGCAGCGTCTGCTGATCCTCTCGCTGCTCGTCGGTCTATCCGATGAACGTATTGGAGAAATTCTATCGGTGAAAACGGACCTCGTGACGAAGAAACTCGTTCAAGCAAAGGAGCTCCTCCTCTCACGATGGCAGCCGATCGCAGGCTTGGAGACGAAGCTCGGGTCTCTTGTCTTCGAGCCGTCCCTCAGCATTGCCGACGAAACCAACCTTCGCTTCGCTCTCGTCGAAAAATACAATTCACTCAGGATGCGCAGGTACCAGTGGGTGGTGATCGGCGGTCTCTTCGCCGTTATGAGCAACGTGATCGTTGCGAGCGTGCTTGCCTTCGCCGTCATCGTTCAGCCGCCGACGTCGATGCGCGGGACGAAGTCGCAGGTCGCGTCCCTCGATGCGGTGCTTCTCAAGCGTCAGATGGAACTCTCGGATTCCAAGCGTGCGATGCAGGCAACTTTCCAGGAGAGCCAACGCATCGCAGCCTTCAGCGTATCGCGTGACGTGACGGCACTCGGCCTTGCCTCCGCGCTTGAAGCGCTGAAGTCTCAGCAAGAGCAGGAAGCCGAAGCCAATCGTTTGATCAAACTCCTCAGGCGCGCCGATACGGCGATCGAAACTCTGATCATCAAGCCGATCGAGGTGGCGATCGAGTATCTCCTGCAGATCTTCTGATCCCCAGCCTATCGTGTCCTAAAATACCTCCACGCAGTTTGCGAGTCTGTTCGGAAAAGCTCTTGAAGCATGCTTCTCGCATGAGCAGACCATCGCGGGATGATCACCATGCCGTTCTCCGATTTCGAGAGCGGGACCTCGATCATGCCGTTCATCTCGAGGGCGTCGAGCTGAATTTCCTGAATGCAATTCAGTAGCGGCAGCTGTCCCTCTTTCGAACTGTCGATCGTCACGAGGCCTTGGTAGAGAACGTTTTTACGTTGCCCACCCTTTTTCTGCTCATATTGGAGGGCGTTGTTCAGTTGCCGTCGGATGCTGAAACAATGCTTGGTACGCAGGCTTGCATTGAGGACGGCTTGCCTGACCGCATCCGTCGAGAAGAAGGCCGTCGGGAGTTCCGAAGGATCGGGCGCAACGTGCACATTGATGTTGTGGTGGAGATGCGGCATCGCATTGATCGGCGACATGCCCCCTGCCTGATTCCAGTGCGTGTACATCGTCTTCCTCCCCCGTCCGTTGGTTTCAGCATCGTCCGCGATGAAGCGGAGGTACTCGGGGTCCAGATCGCTTCGGCGGATCGCCGTGATCGTCGAATCGGGATCGCCGAGAGCAATGACTTCCTGCAGTTCCCGGTCGCTTGCAATTTTTCCACTGGAAAGAGATAGCATGCGAGTTTGCAGACCTTTTTTTCGTATCGGTTCATCGTCAAGATACGGCTCCAGTGATAATCGTCTTTCGTTCATAGAGTTACTCTACGCATTTTTTAGTTTCTGTCCAGACTCGGTCAAATGTCATCGTTATCGCTTGATAGATCTTCACCCTTCTTCACGATCAGCAATTCCAAATCTCCGCGATTCAATTCGCTCCCTCAATCCTTGCTTGAGAAGTTCCTGTAGCGATCGCTCTACAGCACTATCCTCCTTGTCCCAATGATATTCCGCTGAACGCAGCGGATGTCCGTTGCTCAGCCTTTCAATGACGGTGTGCTGCTGGAAAGGGATGCCGCCTTCCGTCAGTTCACGTCTGATAATCGCTGCTTCACGAAGTGAGAAAACGGTGCCGCGAGAAATGACTTTCATATCACAGGTCATCTCTCCTCTGGAGGACAGTGTGTTATGGCGAGCGTGAAACGGCATCATTTCCCTTCTCGTATCGAAAGGAAACGCTACCTGAAAATACTGTGCGGCATGCTGCTCCTCGACCTCATCGATGTGTCGAACGCCCAGCGTCATGATATCCGCTCGCGCTTTCTGCAACGACGAAGGGGTGCCTCCATGCATCATGATCGTCAATTCCTGCATTTCATGCTCCGGAGAATCGAAGACGCGGCTGCCGATGGACGTGATGTCCAGGCCGTGTCGATTGAGTCGCCTGATGATCTCGGCATCTCGCTCCATTTCCGGCCAGCAGAAGATTTTCATAACCGAGCGCGTCGCTGCCGGCGCAAACTCCGGGCTGCCATTGGTGTCTTTCCGGCTTTCTGTCGGCACGTCGATCGCCACACTCGTGAACGGCGCATTGATCTTGGCACGATCGACAATGCCGGGAGTGCCACGTACATACGAAAGGACTTGCTCTGTTGTTTCCGTATCGGTTGTGAGACGCAGGATTCTTCCTTTCTGAAAATCTCCTCCGAGAGACTCGATTGATTGTCGCAGGAAAGCAGCATCAGGATGACGCATATCCGTCACGAGTCGGATGTGATTTCGCACGGAATTTTCGACATGGGAAACCCGTAGAACGGACGGTGACTGCGCAAGGAAATGCTCGGGGCTTGCTCTTTTTGCATTGATCGCCGAGGTTGTCTGCTTTGGATAGTTGATCGTGAGGTAAAAAGAGCCTGCGATATCTCCGGTGACCAAGGACCAATGCACCGGAAGAATGCGTTGTGCGTGGAATTTTTGGAGTACATCGGCAGCTTCCTCGGCTCCCATCACAAGAACTTTCACAGAATTCGTCGTGCGACTGATATCGACAGTCTCATCAGCAACAGCCGGTTCGTCGATTGTTGACATAGTGCGATATTTTGTCGAGTAGCCCTTATTGTGTCAACTCTGTGAGGAGGGCCAGTGCGTCCACCGACCCTCGCAATTTCGCTATTGATCGCATTCGAGGAGTCCATGAGGGATCGAAACGATTCCGCCGCCGAGACACTCATCGTTCTCGCAGCAGTTGATGAAGACATCGCAGATTCTCGGGTCGATCGCATCCGGACCAGCGGAGACAGAACTATTCGGATAGACATTCGGATGGAGATTGAAGATCGACATGCATGCGGCGTGACAGTCGCGGATATGAGGACAGACTGATTGAGGGAAAACAGAAGGCGATGCGGCAGCGACGATCTTTGCGATTTTTTCAGCCGCTTCACCGTCTTTCGGTTCGAAATGATGAATGCCGTCGGGGATGGAAAATGGGAGTCCGTTGCACATGGTAGAGGGGGGGGTGGAAGTAGAGGCGAAAGAATGTCGTCGGTACCTACGTCATTCTTTTCGTTGTAAGTAAACAAATAGTTGCAAAATCATTCAATATGGCGAACAATATTCGCCAGTTATGGACTCCTCCTCACTCCTGCAGGCACTCGAGCAGATCGGACTCAATCATCATGAGTCGCAGGTGTATCTCAGCCTCCTGACGAACGGCCAGATGTCAGCCTCGCAGCTCGGGAAGAAGAGCCATGCTCCGAGGACGACCATCCGGAGCATCCTCGACAAACTCTGCATGGAAGGCATCGTCGACAAAATCTATATAAGCAGCACACAGTACTACTCGTGCCTCCCAGCCTCCGCACTCGTCCGCTCCGTCGAGCGTGAGATTCTTTTAAAGAAGCGTCAGGCGGAGATGATCAGCGCACTCACGCCGAAGATCGAAGCGCTCAGGAACAGCGGGAGCCATCTCCCGGTCGTTCGGTATTTCGAGGGCGAGCGCGGCATCATGGAGGCTTTTAGTCACAGCTTGATCAGCGGTGCAAAAGAAATTCTCTTCTTCACATCGTACGATTTCTTCCAAACGGGCCCTGTTCGGGAGTACGACGTCGGGGACTATATGCCAAACCGCATTCGTCGCGGCATTCGCATGCGCGTGCTGATGGAGAGGAACAAAGAGGCGGAGCACTGGGCGGGTCGACCGAAGAGCGAGCTTCGCGAACATCGTTTTCTGCAGAAAGGCGCAAAACTCCCCGGCAATTTCTTCATCTACGGGAAGTACGTCCTCTACTTCTCCGCGAACAAAGGCGAGTACATCGCGGTCTTAAGCGAAAGCTCCGTGATGGCCGCCACAATGAAGACGCTCTTCGAGTGTCTGTGGACGGGAGCGGAGAGGTGAGTGTGGGAAGGCTAATGATTTGAGCTGTGGTAGCAACCCTCGCGCGAAACGCAAAGGCACTGTAGGCTACCGCGCAATGGTTCTCGCTCTCCTATTCCTCCTCGTCGGTCTCGCGCTTCTGGTGAAGGGTGCTGACTGGCTTGTCGACGGCGCGTCGTCACTCGCGAAGCGCATCGGCATTTCTGATCTTTCCATCGGGCTCACAGTCGTCGCATTCGGCACCTCCATGCCGGAGCTCGTCGTGAACGTTACAAGCAGTCTTTCCGGAGCCAGCGACATTGCCATCGGCAACATCGTCGGCAGCAACACTGCAAACATTCTTCTCATTCTTGGCATTTGCGCGATTCTCACGAACGTCTCCGTGCAGACTTCTACGGTGTGGAAAGAAATCCCCTTCGCACTGCTTGCATCGGCTGTTCTCTACTTTATGGCAAATGACACATTGCTGGACGGCGGCATAGCGGAGCTCACCCGCTCCGAAGGTCTCGTGCTTATCTCATTTTTCTTTATTTTTCTGTGGTACATCGCGGGCATGCGACGCTCGGATCCACCTTCCAAAGATGAAGGCATCCGCATGCGCGAATTCTGGTCCTCGTGTGGTTTCGTCATGGCCGGTCTCACACTCCTCATCGGCGGAGGAAAGCTCACCGTCGACGGTGCCGTGACGATTGCAAATGCGCTTGGCGTCTCGCAGGCACTCATCGGTTTCACGATCGTTGCAGTCGGCACCTCTCTCCCGGAACTTGCGACCTCCGTCGTTGCCGCACGCAAAGGACGGGCGGATATTGCGGTTGGCAACATCGTCGGGAGTAATATCTTCAACATTTTTTGGATTCTCGGCGTGAGTGCGATCATCGCGCCGTTGCCGTTTCAGCCGGCAATGAATGTGGATCTTCTGGTCACCATTGGTGCGACGATCTTACTCTTTTTCGCGGTACACACAGGCTTCGTCCACAAGCGTCTTCTCTTCTGGAAACAGAAAGAGAATCACGTCATCGAACGCGTTGACGGCGTCATCATGCTTCTTGCATACGCAGCATATATCGGATTTCTGGCGTGGCGGGGGTAGATATGGATGTGGTGGGACATGCTGAGCGTGGTTCAATTGAATCAAAAGATACTTCTTTGCTGCAGAATACCTGTTAGGATTGGCGACTGCTTACCGTATGCTTTTTTCCGATCCTGCAAAGCGTCGATGGACGCAGCGGGTCATCGGTACGATGCATTGATGGCGGAGCCAACGGGATTCGAACCCGCGACCTCTTCCGTGACAGGGAAGCGCTCTAACCAGCTGAGCTATGGCTCCAGAATACGTCTGTGATGTGAATGGATCTAACCATCCCGCAACTGCGGGATATGGCTCCAGATTTCTGCGTGTCACCAAAACGATGTCACGAAGGATCAAAACGGCTGCGAACTCTCTTGCAGTTATTGAAGCCTAGCAAACTGTGCGTCTTCTGACAAATAAAGCACCTTCAGCATCTTTCGCGGTATATTGACAAGTTTAGTAAAACATTTATAATATTATTCACATGAGTGAACGAAAAATTTGGCTGGAAGAAGGCCTAATCGATGCAAGCCCTCTTTCCGGTGATGGCCTGCATGTTTACACCCCCAATCTTTCGAGTGGGTTCATCGAACATGCCGATCTCGGAAACATCATCCGTCTGGCGGAAGAAAAAGGAATCGTTGCTATTCCGCGTTCTCTGCTGGATCCAAACTATCTTGAGTCTATACGGTTCAATCTCGAGTATCCGACGCCGGTCATGACACGGAAGGCACTCTATGACTACTGGCATCGGACATCCGGGTCTACCGTCAAGAATGCCATGCCCCATCTCCACGATGATACGAATATTCATGTTGCACCCTGTCCTTCAAATCAGCCGACTGCTTTTTTTTCGAGGCGTGCAGCAATAGCCGCTGTCGAGTGTATGTCGAGGACTGAAGATATTTGTTCTCAGTTCCAAGAAAAACTTCGCTATGCGCTTGACTGCTCTCTTCGAAGCGACGACCCGCAGGAGGTTTTTCTCAAACTCTCGGAGCTTGTTCATGCGGAGCGCGGAGAGGATTCCCTTCGATGCGTACAGCTTTTGCAACATGAGGTCAGAGAGCGCGGGGGCATGCTTGAGATTCCCCTTGAAAAGGATGCGTACGGATTGATCGTGATTCCGAAAGTATTGCATGGACGGAGTGTTCTCGGGGCACTCACACGAGATGACGTGCAAACAGCATGGCGCTATGTTCGGACGTAACCAGACTTTCCTCTGCTATCATCGACCTGCATGATCGACCCACGCATTTTTCGTGCCTACGACATTCGCGGCGTTGCGCTGACGCAGCTGACGGAGGAGGCGTGCCTGCAGATCGGCTTCGCATTTGGGCAGGTTCTGAAGGAGAAGTATGGCAAGGAACATCCGACAGTCGTCGTCGGTCGCGATGCAAGAACGCACGGCCCGATGCTTCAGAAGAAGGTGATTGATGGCTTGCTTGCGGCAGGGTGCGAAGTGTTCGATATCGGACAGACGCCGAGTCCGGTGAACTACTTCGTAATCTGTACGCAGAAATTCGATGCGGGAATGCAGGTCACCGCGAGTCATAATCCGAAAGAGGATAACGGTATCAAGCTCTGTAGTCGCAATGCGGATGCGTTCAGCGGAGAGGATCTGCAACAGTTGCGTCGGAGCATTGAAGCGTTTCCATCTTCCACATGGGAAGGGATGGGGGATAGGGTTAGGGATGGGACAAAATCAGTTGATGCAGTCACCCCTTACATCACGCACCTTACACAACTCTTTCAGAACGTCGGCAAAGGCAAGAAAGTCGTCGTGGACGGTGGCAACGGCGTTGCGGGGCCGTGCTACTGCGAGGTTCTGCGGAAGGTCGGTTGCGAGGTGATCGAGCTCTACACCGAGCCCGATGGGACGTTTCCGAATCACGCGGCGGACCCGAGCAAGCACTCGACGCTGAGGGAATTGCAGGAGAAAGTCCTCACCGAAAAGGCTGACAGCGGATTTGCATTCGACGGCGATGGAGATCGTTTAGGTTTGATTGATGAACAAGGACAGATCGTCACAGCTGACCAGACACTCCTGCTTCTCGCGCAAGATCATCTCTCGCGTCATAAAGGCGCCCCAGTCATCATCACGGTCAGCAACTCAAGTCTTCTTGAAACAGAAGTGACGAAGTGGGGAGGAAAACCCGTGATGTGTAAAGTCGGACATTCATACGTGGAGCATGCGATGCGGGAGCACCGTGCGCTTCTTGGAGGTGAACAGTCTGGGCACTTCTTTTGCGGTGAAGAGTATTTCGGATTCGACGATGCGCTCGTCTCGGGCCTTCGCATTCTGAAGATTCTTTTGGCACAGAAAAAACTATCCGATCTCATTGTCGCTTTCCCCGTTGTTTTCCAATCTCCTGAGCGCCGTCCGAAGTGTCCCGATGACAAGAAATTCGAGGTCGTGCGTCTCGCAACGGAGCATTTCCAGAGCAACTATCCGGTGAATACACTCGACGGAGCACGTATCGATTTTGGCGACGGCGCATGGGCTGGGATCCGCTACAGCAACACGAGTCCATGTCTTAGTATCTGTATCGAGGCAAGGAGCGAAGAGAAGCTACGGCAGGTTGAAAAAGAAGTACTGGAAGAGGTCAGGAAGCATGTTGAGGTAGAGTAGGTCTCTCATGTCACTCCTTTCTCTGACAGGCAAGCTCTGGAAGATTCATCGTCCTACCCCTCACGATGCTTCGATCATTGACATCCTTCGCACGGAGCGCGGCATCATTGATGATCCGACTGCGAAGCTCTTCGATCCGTTCCTGTTTCCGGAGATGCAGAAAGCAGTGGATCGTATTGAGTCTGCGATGAAGAAAAAAGAAACCATCGCAATTTTTGGCGATTACGACTGCGACGGCATCACCGCGACCGCACAGCTTGTTCGGTTCTTCCGTCGTTACGGAGCCGAGCCACTCGTTCATCTCCCCGATCGCATCAAAGAGGGCTATGGTATGCGAAAAGAAAGCATCGATGCCCTGAAGAAGAAAGGCGTGTCACTCATCATTACCGTCGATACGGGAATTTCTGCGCACGAGGAAATAGCGCATGCAAAGGAAATAGGAATCGATGTCATCGTCACCGATCACCATCGAGACAAGGGCGGCAGACCCGATGCTTTTGCAGTCATTCATCCTCTCATCCCTGCCTGTCCTGCAGGCAGGCCAACCCCCGTTCCTAACCCCCATCTTTGTGGTGCGGGAGTCGCCTTCATGCTCGTTCGTGCGCTCGAGCATGGCAAACCGTGGCAGGATATCGAGATCGATATTGCACTTGCAACCATTGGTACGATTGGGGATTTGGTGCCGCTTGTCGGCGAAAATCGCACACTCGTGCAGCATGGTCTGCAATGCCTTGGGGATCTCCCTCCCTCCCCTCTGAAGGATCTTGTCGACAGCGTTCGTGGGAATACGCCGCTCTCGGCGACCGATGTCGCATTCAAGATCGTACCGAGGCTCAATGCTGCGGGTCGCATGTCGCATCCGATTCTTGCACTCGATGCGCTTCTGAAAGGTGGAGATGCACTCAAGGTTCTCCATAAGCTTAACAGTGACAGACAGACGTTCGTGAGCGATCTGCACGAGGCGATGGAACCCTCGATCGATCTCCAGCATCCGTTCATCGTGCTCGGCCACTCCGACATCACGCCGGGTACGGCAGGACTTCTGGCAAGCAGATTCACTGAACGATTCTTTCGGCCGAGTCTGGTTGCGGCGCTGCTTGAGGATAGAGCGGTTGCGTCGATTCGGAGCATTCCCGAGGTCGACGCAATGGACTGCCTCAGTCATCCTTCGGTTTCTTCACTCCTCACTTCCTTCGGCGGACACACGCAGGCGGCAGGATGCACATTTTCTCCGAAACATATGGGAGCCCTGCAACAAGCGCTGAATGCACTTATGACGGAGCGCGGCATCACTGCCGATTCCATGGTACCGACACTCGATATCGATGCGGCGCTGCGCGCGGGGTCCCTCTCGCTCTCCATTGCAAAAACCATGCAGGCACTCTCACCGTTTGGGCAGGGAAATGATGAGCCCGTGTTTCTTCTTTCCTCTCAAACACTCTCAGATTTTAGGCCCGTCGGTTCGGAAGGTGCCCATCTTCAGCTTCGTATCGGCGGGACCAAAGCAATCGGCTTCCGTCTTGGGAATATCATGGAACATCTCAGCGAAAGGGAGCTGTACGACATCGCATGTAGGGTGGGTATCAATACATGGAACGGAAAAGAAACAGTGCAACTATTCGTCGAAGATGTGCGGAAAAGCAGCAGTAAATAAAAAATTGTCGCGTGCCGTGGGTCTTGCGGGTCCCACGGCTAAGCGACTCCTTTGAAAGAAAGGAGAGCGCACGAGAGGAAAACGTTGTTTTCCTTTCGCGAGAGTTATACTGGCATCAACCCCCCTTCCATCCGAAATACTTCCGAGATGGGAGCTTGTAGTGCCATGGAAACTTTATAAGCGAGAAGAACCGAAGGATTCGTCGCACCACGCTCGATGCTCATGATCGTCTGACGGCTGACACCCACTCTGAGAGCCAATTCTTCCTGCGTCATTCCTCTGTCGAAGCGGAGGCGGCGGATATTATTCTGGAGGCTTGCTGGCATGGGAGAGGCAGTAAGAAGTGTCGAATGTGTGGAGGCGATTGTACCGTGATGAGCGAAGGAGGCAAGTGAACATACAAACGAGTATGAAGCACGAATATTTTTACGCAGGGCATCGGTTCGTTTGCAGGACACTTACTTCATACTACACACTTCTTGCTTCTCTTTCGCCATAGAGTCTTTTTGCTGAGCGCCGAATCTCGGTTGTACAATGACAGGAAATGATCCCTTCTCCCTTTCATGGAATTTTTTCTTCGGCTTTTCGCTCAGACAGTCAGAGCGACGCTCTGAAGGACCATGCTCACGCCGACGTTCCAATCCAGGAGCCGCACGGTGCGCACCGGAAGAAAGAGGCAGCATCGTCTCCGGTTATTCCTCTTCCAAAGCAAACCGCATCACAAGGTCGTACGGTCGGAGTAGGGCAGGTTGCTCTCGATATTTTCGAATATGACGATTATTACATTCTCAAAGCCCCGATTGCCGGCGTTCGCCTTTCCGATCTCGACATCGAAGTGAATGACAACGTGCTGATGATTCGTGGGAACCGTCGTCAGAACGATGCGATACCCGATGATCAATATTACTTGAAAGAATGTTTCTGGGGCGAATTTCAGCGCTCGGTGACACTCCCCTGCTCCATCGATCCGAGGCATGTGAAAGCGACCTTTAACAAGGACTGCATCCTTAAAATTTTCGTACCGAAAAAAGATGAGAAGGTGAAAATCACGAGGATCAGTGAGTAGCGTCTTTGTGCTATTCTTCGCACATGAAGAACATAGTACTTTTTCTGTTGGGGGTTTTCCTCGTTGCCTGCTCAAGAGATGCAACCGTCGGTCTTTCCGATTACGTGCAGGGAGCTAGATACCTGCAGGGGAATGGTGTCGAAAAGAATGAGCAGAAAGCAGTGGAGTACCTCACTCGAGCGAGCGATCTTGGCAACGCTAAGGCACAGGTCACGCTTGGGTATCTTTATTTGCAGGGGACGGGAGTGAAGAAGGATGAAACGAGTGCACTGAAACTCTTCCGCAGGGCGGCTGAGCAAGGCGAACGGGATGCCCAATACAATACGGGCCTTGCCTACGTGCGTGGGATCGGCACGGAGAAGGATTTGCCCGAAGCTCTTACGTGGTTTACGAAGGCCGCACTGCAGAACGACGGCGGGTCGCAGTTCAATCTTGGCCTGATGTACTTAAACGGTGAGGGAGTCGTGAAGGATTCACTTCTTGCATTCGCATGGTTCTCCGTCGCCGCGGAAAATGCCTACGAGGGGGCGAAGGGAACAAGAGAATTTGCGAGGCAGGCTCTGAGTAGCGAGCAGCTCGGAGAAGCGCCGGGCATCATTGACGACATCAAGAAGCGGATCATGGAGCCTGCCGCATCACCGATCGATGGAGGAAATGCAGATCAGTCACTTTAGAATCATGTTTCGGGTATATTGCTAAAATTAATAATTTATTGTATAATATCAATAAATAACAAATCCAATCTATGAACGAAAATCGTCTTCTTCTCGTTGGCGCCGGTAATTTCACTCATCAGGACAAGAGGCTTCTGCATCGGGAGATGCCGAAGAGAACCGATCGGAGCCTGGATATCAGCAGTGGTTTTTCCGAAAAAAAGAAGGCAATAAAGGAAGCATCCGCTCAACTTCGTGCTCTTCGCCAGGAGGCGGCAAGCCTTCGCCGGGAGCGCGCTGTTCGTCCCGGGAAGAACAATGTGAATGTAAAAGTAAAAAGTTTCGATCCTTCGAATGCAGTGCGTCCGCCGGTACGTTTGGATGGCGTGCGACAGCAGAGCGATGCACATCGCTGGGCTCCGCATGAGGCACCTGCAAATCCAGTAGCTCCGGATAAGTTTCCGGTGCGATGGCAAATACCCGCATCGGTTGATCCTTCTCAAGGCGGGCAGCGAACCGTGATGATTCCAAAACAGGACGGAGGCTATGAGGAGTTGCCGATCTATCGTGCGGTGCAGCAAATTCGACGGACGAATGAACCGAATCCGTTCGAGGAGGGCGAAGTGGTGGAAATGCTCAATAAATATGCAGATCCTGTTCGCGTGTTCAGGGTGGGGCCGAAGGCGCAGGTTCAAGTGACCCCCGAGCAAAGACAGGCTGAGCTGGCGAAAATAAACGAGGCCAGGAGCTATCCTCCGGATCAATGGGTCTTTTTGCCGAGCAGCGGCATCAATGGATATTCGTACTGCTATACGGGTGGAAAATTGTATTCGTATCGCTCCGCAGACAGGACATTCCAGGTACTCGATGAGATGCAGTCGTCATGGAAGCCGTCCAAGCAACCGAACATCATCCGGTCAGATCGAAAGGCATCTCGTTCCGAGACATCGTTGAAAGAGAGGGCCCCGATGACAGAATCGAGCATCGAGAACAGGATCAGGCGCGGACTTGTCGGCCCCGATCTTGTTCCCGGCTCACCCGATTATCAGGAGACTCCGTATAAAGGTGTGGATGTGCATGAGAAGTGGGTGCAGGACAATTATCCGTTGCCTGCATTGCAGAACGTCTCAGCGGAAAATCACCTTCTCCAGACGCAGAAAAATTTCGGCGGTAATTCCGTAAGCTGGATTCCACCGATGTTTTATCCCATTCGCATCAATGAATCGCTCTACTGGGATCGCAAAGAAACAGTGACGCTCGGTGGCGAGGAGTTACCCGTCTTTCGCAGGCAGGGATCTGCGAAGGTCGAAGGAGACGTTCGCGGTTACGTCCATCAGTTATATCCTCCCGCACGTGAGGGACAGGAGTGGAGAAACGCTCGCAGGGTGTTTGTTGCCGAGTGAAGAAGGCCTTCCTACTTTTTCTCCCTTCTCTGAAGGTATAGTTTCGTCATGCGGGTCCTTCTTCTCGATAACGACGATTCCTTCACTTGGAATCTGGCGCAGCAGATACGTTCGCTGGGTGCCGAGTGTGTGGTGCTGAATCATCGTGAAACGTCGATCGCTGCGATCAAGAGCTGGCGGCCCGACCGCATCGTGATTTCACCGGGCCCCGGTCATCCAAAGGATGCAAAGCTGGCAAATAGTTTGCTACTCGCTACTTGCTACTCGCTCCCTGCTTCTAGTATCCCTATTCTCGGTGTTTGTCTCGGTCACCAGTGCATGGCGCATGTCTTTGGTGGGGCATCGACCGTTGGCCTTGCGCCGGAAGTGCGACATGGAAAAACAAGCAAGATTTTTCATGACGGTGCAAGTATTTTCAAGGGTATCGTTTCTCCGTTTCTCGCAGCCAGATACCATTCGCTGATCGTGAAGAAGTTGCCGAAGGAATTTGAATTGTTGTGTTGGACTGGGTCGCAGAAAAAGATAGATTTGATCATGGGGATGAAACACAAGACGCTGCCGATCATCGGTATTCAATTCCATCCGGAGTCTTTTCTGACGGATCATGGAGAGAAGCTGATGAAGAATTTCCTCCAAAATCCATGATGAAGATTCATTCTATTTCTCTTGCCGGCTTTCACCCGCTCGATTTTTTTTCAAAATTGCGATCAGCGGAAAAAAAAACCTGCATATTTCACCAGCGGAGAGTGGGTCATCATTACTTGGAACCCGAAACGCATAGTTCGATCGAAGAATGCGAAGATCTTTGGAGCCCTGAAGAAAGAGCAAAACAAGCGATCGGCACGGATACAAAGCACTTTGCCATTTGTAGGCGGAGCGATTGGATTTTTGAATTACGATGTCGAGAAGAACGGCGGGATGTTTCATGTCTACGATCAGGTACTTCTGTGGGATGGTAAAAAAATTGTCGCGATTGGAGATCATAAGTTTATTGAAGAGATTCAAAAGATTCATGACAGAGTTCCCCTCTCCGAATTTCGGAGAGGGGCTAGGGGTGAGAGCTGTTTGCGATGGAAGGCTGCAGTGACAGAACGTCAATACGGCAAGGCATTCAAAAAAATTCAGCACGACATTCATTATGGCGAGTACTACCAATTGAATTTGACGCATCAACTTCATGCACAGTCTCGGTGCGATCATCGTCAATTATTCTGCGCTCTGGCATCGAAGAATCCGGCTTCCTGCGCTTCATATTTCGAGGATGGAGACTTCGCGCTTCTCTCGCTCTCCCCCGAACGTTTCGTGACGATCGATCGTGGGACGATCGCCACCTGCCCGATCAAAGGCACGAGGCCGAGAGGGAAAAACCCACGGGAAGATCTGAAACGTAAGAACGAATTGTGTAGAAGCGCAAAAGAGGCGGCGGAACTGAATATGATCACCGATCTTCTCAGGAATGACATCGGGAAGGTTTCGCTTCCTGGTTCAGTGAAGGTGACAGGTCATCGATTGCTGCAGAAAAATCCATCCGTATGGCACACCTATTCAGTGATCGAAGGACGATTGCAGCCAAAGTTTCACCCCGTTGATGCACTGCAGTCGATGTTTCCAGGCGGCTCCGTTACCGGTTGCCCGAAGCGTGCAGCGATGAAGCGCATCGATGAGCTGGAGAAAGAAGAGCGAGGTCCTTATTGTGGTTCGATGGTGATGCTGAGTCGCAGCGGGTTCCTCGACAGTACGATTCTCATTCGAACGATTGTTGCTACTGAAAGTCGGCTCTCGCTTGGGATTGGTGGGGGGATTGTCGCCGATTCAAGAGAGCAGGAGGAGTGGGAGGAAACGCAGCAGAAAGCGAAGGCGTTCTCTGGTACACTCGGGCGTACATGAAGCTCACCCAAGCCATTCTCCCCGTTGCGGGGTTCGGCACGCGGTTCCTCCCGTGGACGAAGGTCGTGCCCAAGGAGCTTCTGCCGATCGGCAATAAGCCGATCATCGCATTGCTCGTCGACGAGTGCATGTCGGTAGGGATCCACGATATCTGCTTCGTGATCAGCAAAGGAAAAGAAGCGATTCCGCAGTTTTTCTATAAAATGCCCGAGCTCGAGAGGCAGCTCGAGAAGCGCGGGAAGCTGCATATGCTTGAGGAGCTCACCAAGTACGACAACGTGCGTTTCAAAGTCGCCTATCAGGAGGAGATGAAGGGCGACGGGCATGCGATTCTGCAGGCGAAGAACTGGGTGGATAGTGACAATATTGCGATTCTCTATGGAGATGATCTCATTGCGGGGGAGCGAAACGGTCTCCAGCAACTCGTCGATGCGTTCGATGCGCTGAAAGGAAAGAAAGAGACGGCCATGCTTTCACTGGAGGACGTCGACATGAAGCTTGTTCATAAGTACGGCATCGTCGAAATTGCTCCGGACAAGCATAAGAAACGCACGAAGAAGATCGTGGGCCTCGTCGAGAAGCCCAAGCCCGAAGATGCTCCGTCCACACTGTCGATTGTCGGGAAGTACATCATTCCGCGATCGACGATCGAAGAGCTTGCCAAGGTCGAGTCCGGGCATCACGACAAAGAAATCCGCTTGATCGATGCCCTCAGAATGCAGATGAAGAAAATTCAGATTTACGGGTATGAATTTGAGGGCACCCGCTTCGATACGGGAACGCCTGCAGGGTACAAGGAAGCGGTGAGGGTCTTAGGTTGAAATCTCTTCAGTATTTGCTCCGCGGAACAGCTGTATTGCTCTGAGTTCCACACATGGAACAGCATAGACAAATCTTGCCTGTATATCCGCATGTATCATTGCAAGTTCATCGGCATTTACATTAAAAATAAGGAAGGCTGCCACTTCATCTCGGACTAGAATCCGATTTCTATCAATTCTTTGTGCGATCATTGTACCTATTGCGGTTAATTGTTCCTGTCTTTTCTCAGCATCAGGAAAGGATTCTCGACCAATCGCAGTGCCAAAAGATAATTGATAGGTACCCATAGATTGAGGCTATCACAACGATACTGTTTTGCAATGATTTGCCTCTCTACTAAACTCTCTTTTCAACCGGTCTTTGTCCTGCATACATCGGCTTCACCATTCCTTCCGGTAGCGGCGTGTCCGGCGCTTCCTCAAGCTCACTGAGCTGGTTGGTGCGAGCTATGGTACGCGACAGAAAATCCGATCGCACCTTTATGACGACTCTGTCGACAAATCTATCGACCGGAACGTCGGCATCGACATTCGACATGCGTCCGATCATGGTAAAAACCTCCGCTCTCTGGACGCGGCTGAGTGCACTGAAAGCTATCTCGCATGTTTGCTTCATTTTTGCTTCCTATTTTGCCGCAGCTTCTTTTATGAATGTTGCATGCTGATTTTCATTGATGCCATGAATGCCCAATGCCTCCTTTAGATTTGTCGGCTGTACATGCTCATCGGTATTTTCTCTGCCTCTTTGTCCGCGTAGATGTCGTGGAGTTTTGCTACCCATAGAAAAAATTGAGTAAAAAGGCTGCAGATTCTGCAGGCATGCATCGGGAAGTCAATTTTTATGTAGAGACGCAAAATCTTGCCTCTCTACAACTCTCGTCTCAAGAGTTCAATTTCATCTCGCAAATCCGCTGCCTTCTCGAATTCCTCGTTCTCCGCGCAAATTTCCATCTGTGCGTTCAGTTCCTCGATGAGGCGCTTCTTCTCGTCCTTCGGGATCTTCGCGTGATCGTACTTCTTGCGCGTGAGCTTCAGCTTGCTGTGTTCTTCCGCGATATCCTTGATCGCCTTGATGATCGTGAGCGGCGTGATGCCGTGTTTCTTATTGTGCGCTTCCTGAATCGCACGTCTTCGGTTCGTCTCGTCCATCGCCCCTTTCATCGCATCGGTGACCCTGTCGGCGTAGAGGATCACGTGGCCATTGATGTTTCTGGCCGCTCGTCCGATGGTTTGAATGAGTGCATCGCGTGAACGGAGGAATCCTTGCTGGTCCGCATCCAGAATGGCGATGAAGCTGACCTCCGGAAGATCCAACCCTTCACGGAGCAGGTTGATGCCGACCAGGATATCGATCTCTCCTGCTCGCAGCTGCCGTAGAATTTCCACACGTTCCATTGTCTCGATGTCGCTATGGAGGTAGCGCACGTTGTAGTCGGCATCCTGGTAGTAACTCGCAAGGTCTTCGGCGCTCTTCTTCGTGAGCGCCGTGACGAGCACGCGTTCGCCGCGTTTGATCGTCGCGTTGATCTCCCTCGAAAGGTGATCGATCTGGTTCTTCTTCGGCTGGATTGTGACAATCGGGTCGAGGAGCCCCGTCGGGCGGATGATCTGCTCCACGATATTGTCTTTGGGTGTGTTCTTGTATTCGTAGGGTCCGGGGGTTGCCGAAACGTACATCGCTTGTCCGATGCGGCCTTCGAATTCCGTGAATTTGAGCGGCCTGTTGTCCGCGGCACTCGGCAGTCGGAAGCCGTAATCGATGAGTGTTTTCTTGCGTTGGAGATTACCTTCGTGCATGCCGCCGATCTGCGGAATGCTGATATGCGATTCGTCGATGAACATCAGGAAATCGTCCGGAAAGTAGTCGAGAAGCGTCTCGGGTGGAGACCCCGCCTCGCGGTTGCCGAGGTAGCGGACGTAGTTCTCGATGCCCGTGCAGTAGCCGGTTTCTTTCAGCATCTCGATGTCGTACTCCGTGCGCTGACGGATGCGTTCCGCTTTCGCAAATTCCTGATTTTTCAGGAATATCTGCTCTTGCACTTCAAGATCGGCTTTGATCCCCTCGATCGCTCCGTCGATCTTCTCCTTCGTGGTGACGTTATGAGCGGCAGGGAAGATCGTCACTTCATTCATATCGCCGATCAGCTCGCCGGTGAAGCTGTCGACCTCCTGAATCGACTCTATTTCGTCGTAGGGCATTTCGATTCGAATCACCGTGTCACCGCTCGGAGGGAAGATTTCAACCGTATCTCCAAGGACGTGGAACATTCCCTGCTTAAACGTCTGCGAGCTTCGCTTGTATTGGATGTCTGTGAGCAGCCTGAGGAATCGTTGGCGCTGGAAAGGCATGCCACGGCTGATTTTCAATGCAAGTGCTTCGTAGTCTTTCACATCACCGAGACCGTAGATGCACGAGACGGAGGAGACGATTAGCGTATCTCTGCGCGTCAGTAGATTGTGAGTTGCCGCATGCCTGAATTTTGCGATTTCTTCATTGATGCTCGCATCCTTCTCGATGTACGTATCGGTAGTCGGAAGGTACGCCTCCGGCTGGTAGTAGTC
>SXGS01544711.1_pt1 | contig 46818 bp, 37 predicted proteins | sample 3174681 | NCBI WGS metagenome assembly SXGS01 (sample SAMN11356861, study PRJNA531348) | freshwater metagenome | isolation source: freshwater sample F1-80 | place: China: Fuxian Lake, Yuxi | collected 2017-12-25
TCAGTCTCTCGCCAATCAGGATCAAACGCCTTGAAACAGAACCTGTAAAGAGGATTTGTAGTCCCGACTTTTGCAGCCTGATTTAACTTTTTTCCGGGAAAAACACGGTTTTCATGGTCCCAACTGCGTAACTTGGGCTAATAATGGCTCCATTATTGGCTTAAAAAATCCGGATAAATTCCACGGTATGTTTGGGACATTTCATCCTTGAAAAGACTGGCAACTTTTTTCTTCGCAATCCTGTCCGCCAAACCTGGAAAGAACTTGGTAATGAAAGAAATCTTTTTTGCGTCCGTTGTAAGGAGAATCCGGTCACGGCCCGCTCGCATGGATTCCAGAGTTGCATAGGCAACCTCGGTTGCTGTCATGCCGCGCATATGATCCATTTGTATTTTTGCCTTGCGTTCAATCATATTTTCACTGAAATGGGTTTGGGTCAAACCAGGGCAAACCACGAGAACCGATACATTGTCCTTGAATAGTTCTGCCCTAAGGGCATCGGAGAATCCTTCCACAGCAAATTTGCTTGCCGAATAGGCGGCCCTGGCTGGAATCCCCCTTAGCCCCGCAATCGACGAAATGTTAACGATGGCAGGCGTTTTTCCTTTTTTGATAATGGGCAGAAACGCCCGGGTTGTTTCCATAAGGCCAAAAACATTTACTTCAAAAATCCTTCGGAGGATGGAACTCTCGGCCTCTGCAAAATGCCCAGTAGCTCCGATTCCCGCATTATTGACGAGAATGTCTAAACCGGTCCATAGCCCTTGAGCCCTTTCCACCATGGCCCGTCGACCCTCCAAATTGGCAACATCCGCCGCAAGAGTAATGAGTTTACCGGAAGGGGGTGCCTCCACCGAAAGTTGTTGCAATAAGGCGGGTTTGCGTGCGACCGCCATTACCTCCATTCCCGCTTTAAGTCCCTCTACCACCAAAGCTCGGCCAATTCCTTGCGATGCCCCGGTTACCAACATTCTCAACCCGAATAATTGTCTGTTTTGTCCCATGATATGGCCTCCCCTGATAGGCAATTATGAACCTAAAAAATGTAGATAGAGAGAACTCTCTTACGAAAGAGTTTCAAATTTTAGTAGAAATTAGGGTTATGCGGATTGAAGCCAAGTCATTCGAAATCCCGTCCGTTTTATTCCCCAAAGGAGAGTTATTTTCCCCCTACAGAACAGCATCTTTTCCTTATTAATTGAATTCCCCAATATAGCTTAACCTGATGAAAAATTGTATCCCATTTGGTAACTGATCAATCCGTTCCGGGTTGATAAAGGATTCGACCACATGATTTACAGGTGACATAGCGATTGTCGTCGATTTCGTTTTGCATTTGCGAAGTAATGGTAACCTGACAGGCATTGCAGGTTTTGTCTGCCACCGAGGAAAGGCAGTCCTGAAAAGTCGCTTTTTTTGTGCGAAAATATCCTTGGGCAAATTCTGATGGAATAAGGGGTTCCAGTTCTGCCAATCGGTTTTTGTGGTCTACCAAAAGGCTTTCAAGATCGCTTTTTTTCGTTCCCGCCTCTTTTTCAAAATCGCCAAGGTCGGTTTTTGCCTTTTGAATCCCTTTTTCAAGTTCAGGAACTTTGGGTGCGGTTTCGTCAATTATCGTCATCAACTCAAGGACTTTATCCTCGGTTTCCCCGATCTTTTTTTTGGTTGTGGCCAATTCATGGGTAAGTGCGGTAAAGACTTTTGGATCGGACGATTCGTCCAGTTGGCGAAGGTATTTCTCCATCAAGGCAATTAATTGCCTGAGGCTAACCTCGGTTTGGTGTTGATCCACCTTGGTTTTTTTGAGAAAGTCGGCCGTATCTGTTCTGGTTTTTTCCGCGGTTACGACCCGATTTTGTTGGGCTTTGAGTTGCCGGGGAAGGCGCTCCAATCCTTCGATGCAAAAGTGGATGGCATTCAATTCCCGGTGAATACGGCGAAAAACAATCCCGGGGGCGACCTGGTCACTCATGGAAAACCATCCTTGAGGCATTAGCACTGCTTGACGACTTGCTGTTATTATCGAAAAAAAAGGCCGTACCGGGTAGGTCCCGATACGGCCCTATGGGTTAGTATTCCGGTTTGACTAGCGTTTGACCTCACCCAAAAAACCTTCAAGGAGCCGACTTCGGACGGGGTGTTGGAGTTTCCGGACCGCCTTGGCCTCGATTTGCCGTACCCGTTCCCGGGTTACCTTGAAAATGCGACCAACCTCTTCCAGGGTGTAGCAATAACCGTTACCAAGGCCATAGCGAAGGCGGATGATTTCCCGTTCACGATAGGTAAGGGTTTTCAGGATCCCCTCGATTTTGTCTTTGAGCATTTCGTTGGTTGCTGCGGAAACCGGGGATTCAACCGTGCCGTCCTGTATAAAATCGCTGAAGTAACTGTCTTCAGACTCTCCCACCGGCCGGTCAAGACTGATCGGCTGGCGACTGATTTTCATCACCCGCCTTGTTTCATCCATGGAAAGATTGGCTGCGGTAGCAATTTCCTCAATGGAAGGTTCCCGCCCGATCTGTTGTTGCAGGGTTTTGGTAATGTTTCGCAATTTGGAAATGGTTTCGATCATGTGGACGGGGATCCGGATCGTCCGTGCCTGGTCGGCGATGGCCCGGGTGATTGCCTGCCTGATCCACCATGTTGCGTAGGTGCTGAATTTGTAGCCTCTGCGATATTCGTATTTGTCCACTGCACGCATTAACCCGGTATTGCCTTCCTGAATCAAATCGAGGAAGGAAAGGCCCCGGTTCCGATATTTTTTGGCAATGGAAACTACCAAACGAAGGTTTCCACCGGAAAGATCGCGTTTGGCAATTTCGTATTCATTGAAACGGCGATAAACAACCTTTACCCGTTTTTGGAGAAGGTCTGGTTCCTCCAGGGTACCCAACATCAGGTCATTCAGTTCCTTTATCAGGTTGGCTAATTCTTCCTCGTTTTCCGCATTCTTTCGGGGATGCCGACGAAGGGTGGTTATTTGAACCTCCAACTCCAACATTCGCTCAAGAGTGGACCTAAGTCGGTGCATAAGGGGTTGAATTCGTTGGGTGCGAATGGAAAGTTCTTCCACAAGGGTAACAGCTTTCCTTCGTCGTTGGGAAAGGTCAAAACGGCGTTGATTCCTTTCTTCCTCTGAAATTTCCGGGTCCCGGATGGCGGAAAAATCCGAACGATTTTCCTCGAGGAGGTTTGCCAAAGTACTCAGGTTATTGGGCATTCTCAAGAGGATTTTGTCCTTCTCAAGGTTTTCCGTTAAGCTGACTTTAATCGTCCGGTCAAAAGGAAGTTCCCCTGTATGGACCTTTTTGAGGAGATCGACCACCTGGCATAAAACGCCATCACATTCCAATAGTTTCCGGCGAAAACGGGCCCGGGAAAACTCAATACGCTTGGCAAGGCTTATTTCCTGCTCCCGCTTCAGGAGGGGTATTTCCCCCATTTGGGTGAGGTACATTCGAACCGGATCATCAGTTCGCCTTCCGTCGCCATCATCCATAAACCCGGATTCGATTTCGCTTCGAAGTTCGGCGTCGATCAACTCACCGGCACCCTGATTTGACTCCTCCGCTTCGCCTTCGTCGATCAGTTCAATTCCCTGATCTTCCAGAACCAACAAGAGTTGATCTATCTTTTCGGGATTGACCTCCTCCTCGGGGAGGAGATCATTGACTTGGCTGTAGGTCAAGAACCCTTTTTCCTTGCCAATATCGACAAGGATTTTGAATGCATCCTGAGTCTTCTCCATCTCGAAACTCCCCTAAAAAACGAGCCTACAACCAACAGGAACTTAAACAGGATCGCCACCCGACGCAGGTGACGCGGTTGATTTGGAAACTTTGAGGCGGCGAAGGATTTCCAACGCCTCATCATGATCATTGGTGGACAAAAGCTGTTGTTTAAGCTTTTGTTGCAAGGGCCGAACCCGCCTCTCGGCAAATCTCTCCAAAAGACTTCGAAGCCATGCCTCTCGCTGATCGGGGGCCGTCCCTTCTCCAATTTCCTGAAGGGTAAGGACCAGCCCTACCAAACCCAAATCGTCAAGGATTTGCCGCACCAAATCTGCCCTCGCAGGGCGACCGGACCGATGGATTTCCAGGCACGCTTCAAAAATTTTCCTCAGGTCAGGTTGGGCGATTTCTTCAGGGTGAATCGATCCATCAACCATGGGCACCCATTCCGGCCCTGCCAATAGAAGTTGAAGCAACTCCCTCTCCTCTGGGCGACCAAGGGTCCTGGCTCGGCTCAATGGACCCGATGCCATTAATGAGCCACCTTCCTGATCCACTTCCGGTCCATCGGTATTGGTTCCGCCGCCAATCCTTTCGCTATGGCGGCGTCCCTCAAGGGCCACTTGGGTTTGCCTCAACATTTGTAGCCGATTCTTCAATGTCGGAAGACTAAGGCCCAACCGCCTTTGCATCCGATTTAAAATCAAATCCAACTTCAAGGTTCCGGAATCGTCTTCCAAAGCGGGTACTCTCGCCAAAATTCCCAAGACCCGATCCACACCCTGCTGTTTTTGTTGCACAGTCATTTGTTCTGCGTTGGCAAACTCGACCTTCAAAGCATGATCGATAGCATCCTCCGCACTCGCCAGGATTTTTTCCAATGCACCTTGGCCTTTTGAAACAAGGAGGTCGCAAGGGTCCAAGCCCTCGGGCAAGGTTGCCACACGCAGGTCAATATCACTGGCGGCAAAGATTTCCAACGCTCGTTGAACGCCGCCTTTTCCTCCAGCATCGGAGTCATAAAGGAGGGTAACTTTGGGAACAAAGCGCTTGAGGGTGCGAATATGCCTGGAATTAAGGGCCGTTCCCATGGTGGCAACCGCTTGCCTTATGCCAAATTGGTGGGCCATCATCACATCCGTGTAACCTTCCATGACCACCAACTGACCTGACCTGGAGGCATCGTTTTTCGCTAAATCCAACCCAAAAAGCTCCTCAGACTTAAAGAAAATGGCTGAGTCGGGTGAGTTATAATATTTGGGGCCTTTTTCCTCCCCCAAGGTGCCTGGGAGGACTCGTCCTCCAAATCCAACCGTTTGGCTCCTAGTATTGCGTATGGGAAACATAACCCTGTCACGGAAACGGTCGTACCAACTTCCGTCGCGTGCCGATCGACCCAAAATTCCTAATTTATCCAAAATATCCAGAGAAATCCCTGCTCTTCGTGCTCGTTCGAGGAGCCAAGTGCCATTGGCCGGGGCATATCCGACGCTGAAAAGGCGAATGGTTTCGTCCTCAAGGCCCCGTTTTTCAAGATAAAACCAAGCCTGTTCCCCCAAATTCCGATCCTCCAAGGCTCCACGATATTGATCATGGGCCCATTGGGAGACTTTGAGGAGGTGGGACCGCTCGTTTGCTTTGGCCTCTGCTTCAGGGTCCTCCTGTAGGGTAATACCCGCTCGCCTTGCCAATATTTCCAAAGCTTCACGGAAACTGATCTTATCCATTTCCATGACAAAGGAAATGACATCGCCCACCTTGCCACAAGACCAACAACGATAGCGTTGGCGCCTCGGATCAACATCAAATGAGGGATGCTTGTCCTCATGAAAGGGACAAAGGCCTTTAAAGGTCGGACCGGCTGGCCGAAGGGAAAGGTAGCCTCCTACGACATCAGCAATGTCATTGGCTTGTTTCACCTGGGTTATCCGGTCGTCGTTCAAGCCTAATTGCCTCAAAGAAAGGGACAAAAAACCACACGGGCCGATTTCGAAAGAAAACGATCCATGGTCAGTGGCCTTGCCACCGAAGGTATGACTGGCATATAGGGTGATTAGTGAACCGGGCGAAAGGATATGACTTTTTATCGCCGGAAATTGGTACCCCGTAGACTCGCAGGATCATAAGCCACTCCTTGGCGGATCAGGCATTGCGCTCCGATCCCATCCGTGGGACCAGCGATACACATGCCTAGTCTGGAGGTGGAAAGGTTTCCCTTCCCCTCACCCAGTTAAATCTAGCTTTTGTAAATTTTTCGTCAAGTCCTATTGGCCGATTGCCGAAGAAATTAATTGGCTCGTTCCCTGAAAAAAAGATTTTGGCGAAGATTCCGATTCTGCAGACCGGGCAGGTTTTTCGTCCTGTGGGGATCGGGTTCAAGACCTCCCTCCCATGAAACCGATGACACAGATGTCTGAAAATGGCGGAGGCCTAACCATGATTTTTTCCTTGCGATTTCCATTGCATCCTTTCATGGATGCCCTTCGGTTGTCACTTTTTGCCTTGGCATGTTTAACCTTGGGTTTGGCAAAATCAATGGTTTTTGCAGCACCTCCCAATACGAATCAAATCCTACAATTTCGACCCAGGCAAACAGAGGTCCTGGTTGCCACTCCCAAACCCGAAGAGGAAGCATCATGCCGGGTTGAATTGGTTAAAGGCACAGGCAAGTCAAGTGGCTGGGTCTTACGGGATTCCTCGGGCATTATGCTGCGGCGGTTCTTTGATACCAATGGCGACAACAAAACGGATACTTGGTCCTTTTTCCGTGATGGGGTGGAAGTGTATCGTGAAATCGACACCAATAATAATGGCAAACCAGACCAATACCGGTGGCTTAATTCGGGGGGTCTCAAGTGGGGTGTGGATGCCGATGAAGACCTTAAAATCGACTCATGGTTGGCGATAAGTCCGGAAGAGGTAAGCCATGAACTTTTGCGGGCCATCATTACCAAAGACCAAGGTCGATTCAGCTCCTTATTGGTAAATGAAAACGATCTGAAAACTCTGGAATTGCCCGAAGCTCAAGCCAGAGCCATTCGCGAAAAAGCAAGTCAAGCCGGATTAAAGTTTCATGCGACAATCGCGAAGGCGACCTCAATTACCGAAAAATCTACATGGTTACATTTGGAGCTGGGAACTCCCCAATGTATTCCCGCCGACCAGCTGGGTTCCCGGGCGGATTTGGTACGCCACCCCAGAGGTTCCATGCTTCTTGAGATCAGTGGCAAAACGGAATGGATTCAAACCGGCGAAATGCTTCAAATCGGGGCCGCCTGGAAAATGGCGGACGGACCTGCCGTCGGGCTGGCCACAGAGGATGAAAACCCGAATCGACCCGGAGGCAACCGGCTCGATTTGGATAAGGATCCTGCCTTGAAAAAACTTCTGGATGAGCTCGCCGCCTTGGATCAGGCCAGCCCAGGAGCACAAGCGACTCCCGAGGAACTGGCAAGGCACCATATTGCGCGGGCGGATGTTCTTGAGAAAATCGGTTCGGCGGTGAAAGCAGGGGATAGGGAGCCTTGGTATAAACAGCTGGCAGACAGTTTGGCTTCTGCTGCCCAATCCCTGCTAACTGCCGATTCCCCCGCTCTAAAAAGGCTCAGGAATTTGGAAACACAACTTGTCCAATTTATGCCAGGGAGCAACCTCACCGCATATGTTGCATTTCGCCTTTTCCAAACCGAATATGCGCAAAAAATCAACAAACCCGGCGAAGACTTCACCAAACTACAACAGGATTGGGTCAATCAACTCACCCGTTTTGTGCAAACCTATCCCAAATCGGATGATGCCCCGGAAGCTTTGATGCAACTGGGATTGGTGTGTGAGTTTTTGGGCAAGGATCAGGATGCAAAGGGCTGGTATAGCCAAGTGGTGAAATGGTATGGCGATAAAATGCTTTCAGGATCTTCTTTGTCTGTTAAAGCAACCGGGGCTCTCCGCCGTTTGGACTCCGAAGGACAACTATTGGCCCTGCAGGGGCCATTGCTTGCCAATCCCACGCAAACCTTTGATATTGAAACTCTCAAGGGAAAGGTTGTCCTTGTCTATTTTGGGGCAACCTGGAATCAACGAAATGTCGGGGACCTTGCCAAACTCAAACTTCTCACAGAAACCCATGCAGGCTTGGGGCTCGAATTGGTGACAATAAGCATGGATGCCAATCCTGCAACACCCCTTGAGTTTCTTAAAAAAGGACAGATCCCGGGTACACACCTCTTTTCGCCCATGAACGCCAATGGCCAGGAAGGAAAACTGGCTACCGACCTTGGAATTGTTGTTGTTCCCCACCTTTTCCTGGTGGGGAAAGATGGCAAGGTTATCAATCGCAACGCTCAGGTCAATAGCATCGAAGACGAATTGAAGCGGGTGTTAAAATAAGGATTTGGCCAGGTGAAATTGATTTATGTCAAGCCAGGACCTCTTGGATCTTTCACGAACCGGTCAACCACCAACCCGTTTGACCTGAAAGCCCAACTTTTCCAACTCCTTTATTATTCGTTCGCGTTGGTCCCCTTGGATTTCAATGCAACCATCCTTAACCGTGCCACCTGTCCCACATTTTTGTTTGAGAGTTGTGGCCAATTCCTTGATTTGCTCTGTATTTAGGGGAATATCAAACAAGGTGGTTACTCCCTTGCCCGCCCGACCCTTGATTTCCCGGCCTAAACTTATTTTTTTTACGGTTGGCAACGATGGCTTGGATTCATTGCCCACCGATGGTTTTAAGGGTTGGGCCATTAGTTTTTCGGGTGAAATGGTTTTTTGGGTTTCCCCGGAAAGGAGGTTGGCAATCCATTGGTTTACCAGGTTCGGCAAGATTTGCGGAAGCGAAACCCCAGATTCTAAATCCCAAACCTCCGCTTTCGACCCAAAGGGAGCCGCTTCCCTGCAATAAATGGCATATTGATCCTTTGGGGCAAGAATAATGAGCTTGTCGGCCAGCTTACCCCCTTGGACAATACTTTCCCTATTCTGATCCCAAAATTGGACCTTCCAGCGTAGGCCAAGCGTTTCAAAAGCCTTTTTAAAGGTCGATTCGATAAGGCTTTTTTCCAAGTCCCCGCCGAACCCCCAAACATGAAGCAGGTGGGGAATGGATTTAGCCAAGGGTTTCCTCAAATAATTGGTCAATGATTGAAAGGGGACTTAGGGATTCATCCATAGGTTGGAAAATCCACGGACCTCACTTCCCTTGGGCAACCCCCTCGCCAAAAGGGCCCCTAAATCTCCCCACCGAAGGGCTCCCGGTAAAAACCTTTCATCCTCGAGTGTTTTTAAATCCTGAAACCGAAACCCCTGAAAGTCTAACTCTGCCCTTTCGCAAAGTCCAGGGGTTGCAGCAAGGGCCAGTCCTAGCGGAACCGCCCCGGGCCCAATGCCTGCCAGAGATGCTTTTGTTCCCATTTGCATGGCCCAAACAAGGGCCGTCTGAATGTCACGAGCCCTCTCTGCTACAATGGGTCGGTTGTAACCCCAATTGTAACCTGCAAAGGCTTGACCAATTTGGGTTCGCTTTTGCGTTTCTTTTGAAAAACCAAAAGGTTCAATCACAAAGACCCTTTTGGATTGGTTTTTTTCCGCTGCTTTGGGCAATTGCCCTTTTAGTAATCCATCGTACTCTTGACCACTTACCGCAACCAAAAGGACCGGCCCCTTGCCATCCATTGAACTTTTGTTCAATGCCTTTAGGCGAACAAATTCTCTTGTTCCAGGGCGGGTTAAGGTGATCACCCCATCGCCTGATTGAGCTACAATTTTTTGATTGGGTGGGGTTCCCACAGCCATCTCCATGAGAGGATCCAAAAACGCTTCAAGGGGCTTGGCGTCTCCTAGGGTATACGCTTTCCGAATGGGATTTAGGCTCGCTTGAGCTTCCTTGATAAGGCTTTCCCTAAGAACCTGGGTTGAAAGAATTCCCTCCGGAATCGCCGTACCCTTTGGAAAAATCATCAACTCGGCCGGGGGAACCGGAACAAAGGCTGATTCTTTTATGGGACCCTGTTGGCCAAGGGCAAGGTGTTTGTTGAACCAGTTGTACATGAAATCACGAGCAACCTGATTGTAATTGTGGCCGAACTCAGGCCAACATTTTGCTTTTACCAGGTCGGTTTTTTCATACATCCCATAAAGCTTTTGCAGGTCAGGGTATCCTTCCTTTTCTATGGCAATCGTCCAGTCGTTGGCACCGGTCAGTCCCATGGGTTTGGGAGCAAACATTCCGGCCATTTCAACATTTCCGGTGCCCACTCTTAACCAGGAAGCATTCTCGCAAACGCACCCACCCTGCATCCTGGTTCCCACCATGACTGCTGAAAAATTGGCGGTTGGCCGATCGTCGATGGCACCAAGGATGAAGGTTTGGGTTCCGCCCCCACTTGATCCGGTGACGCCAATCCTCGTTGCATCGACTTCGGGCATCCCCAAAAGAAAGTCCAACGCTCGTACACTGTTGTAGGTCTGGAGGCCAAACCAATTCATGCTCCAAAGTTCCGCCTGGGGATCAGCAAAACCCTCTCGGTGTTGAATGGGTCGATTGTCGGCATAGCCCACCATGTCATAGAGAAAAACCACGCACCCCATCTTTGCCAGTTGGTGACATTTGGCCTGAACCGGGTACTTGGCTCCGTCCGGCCTCTCCTCCGCACCAATTTTCATTTCATTCAGAATTTCCTTTGCCGGGGTCTCATGAAAGCGCCCATTGGCCCAGTGTCCATGAGGGCAAAGGACACCGGGAATTTTTCCATTTTGTGCGGAGGAAAGTTTCTGGATGTCTTTTGGAACAAAAAGGCTTCCTGTGACGATTTGACCTGGCCTGCTTTCAAACCAAACATTTTGAATGGTATAAGAATCCCGATCGATTTTCGCCGTAACGGTGGTTTTAATGGGGCTTTTGGTAGGCATGGGCCACAACCCGCCCGCCGCCATTATTTGCACCCGGAGGGACCGGCATCGTTTGGCCCAAGCTTCCCTGGAGTCTGGGACCTGGAAAAAATAATCTGTGTCGTTCAGGGTTTTGGTTCGGGACCGGGAATCCCTGTCTGGCTCGGCACCGTTTAGGCTAAACGGAATGGCCAGGAAGAGAGCCAAATACAATGGTTTCATTACCTATGCTCCAAGGGAGGGATTTGGGTGGGGAGGAATTCAAATGGTGTGTTGTTATTGACTTAGATACCAGGGCCGTATTCGTAATCCCCAAACAGGGGAAATAAGGACCGAAATCACAATACGCCTATGGGTGTCCCGTGATAAACAAAGTTAGGGCGATTTGTGGCGTCCTTCCAGGCGGCATCCTGAGGAATGCCAAGGGCATGGTATAGGGTGGCCCCAAGGTTTTCTGGAGATTGAGGATGTTCCTTGGGATAGGCCCCGTCTTTGTCCGAGGATCCAATGACCTGGCCTCCTGCGATTCCACCCCCCGCAATCAGGACCGATTGCACCGCCCCCCAATGGTCCCGTCCAGGTAGTTTGTAATGTTCCGGAAGCCTGGTGATCTTGGGTGTTCTGCCAAATTCTCCAGCTACAAAAACCAAAGTTTGATCCAATTCCCCCGAGGCGGCGAGGTCTTCAAGCAATGCTGCCAGACCCCTGTCAAAGGGTGGAAACAATTTGTCCTTAAGGTGAGGGAAGGCGTTTCCGTGGGTGTCCCAGGTCTCGTTGTTTCCGAGGTTCACCTGAACTAAGGGGATCCCCTGTCCAACAAGCCGCCTTGCCATCAAAAGCGACCATCCAAATGCATTTTTACCATATCGTTCTTCTTCGCTTCCGCCCCGGATATCCAGGGAGGCCCGAAGTTTGGGATTGGTTAATAAAGCGGTGGCTAATTGATTCTGGGTATCCATGGAAGGGCCGGCCTTGTCTAATGCTAATGCTTGTCTGTCAAGCCTTTCTTTCAGGGAAATCCTCCCCTCAAGGCGCCCCTCCGCAAGAAATTGGGGAAGGTCTAGGCTTGGAGCTCCAAACTTTCGCATTGCCCCATTGTCTTTGCGCTGTTGATGATCAAAATCAAATTCCGGAAACGCTCCGTAGCGACTGGCCGTAAAGGGGGAGGCCTCGATGAACCAGGCTTCCCGACTTGGATTCATTCCCGAGGCAAATTGGCCTGGAATAACCCTCCCCGTATTATGAATCAACCTTTCAGGCAGCACTACGGCCGGAGGCAAATTGTTTTTCCCACGGGAGCCAATATCCACCAAAGCTGCTCCGGCTACCGATACAAAGGAGGGGTGATCCGTCGATTTTGACTTGCTTGGGTCAAACCCCCTGGGAAGGTCTGACCTCATGGTAAGCATCATATGATGGCTGGCAGAGTGATCATTGCTTTTGTGGGTGAGGGACCGAATTACCGACCAATGCTGGGAACAGTCTGCCAATCGGGGCAAATGTTCCGCAATGAAGAACCCGGGGGTACGGGTTGCTTTGGGTTTAAACTCACCTCGAATGTTGGCTGGAGCATCGGGTTTGGGATCGAAGCTATCATGTTGGCTTAACCCGCCCGAAAGAAAAACATAAATGGCGGCCTTGGCTCGGCCGAATCTCGTTCCTTTTTGGCCATGGTCCATGGCACGGAGGGTTTGCAATTGGGCCATTGAAAGCCCGGCCAAGGACCAAACCCCACCATGAATCGCCGTGCGACGATCTACCTTTGCATGGGTCCAAAATGTTGATCTTTTAAAGGTCATTTTACCAAGCCACAAGGAGGAATTTGACACAAAAGGCCGGTATTATGTATTGTGGGGTCTAAACCCAAAGGTGTCAAACCCAATCCGGTAATAGCCATGCTCCCATCCATTTGGCGTCCCTTGGGAAAATCATCGTTTTTGCAGCTGTAAATAATGTTGGGCCCTGGTTGGATTCCAAACAAACGCCTCGCAAAGCAACCGTGGGGAAGGTCAGGGAACCGAAACCGATGGCTTGCCTGCCAAGCGATAGTCCAACGGAGGCTTCTGTTTCTTGTCCAAAAGAGGTTGATAAGCCCCGCCGGCAAGCCGCCTTTTGTGCTCGGCTTGGGCCCGGAGAACCAATTCGGGTTGGGTCATGATATCCATCGCATTCGCTGCCAATACCTTGGCAGCAAGCATCATCCCTTTTTGGCCAATGGAGGTTCCACCACAAGCCACCGCCTGCCATGAATGCCCAGGCGTGCCCGGAACCCAAGTGGCGGTTGAGAAACCGGCCGTTGGCACGGCCCATGAAACATCTCCCACATCGGTGGAGCCCATTGTCGTTTTCCCAGAGAGGTCCATGACCTCCTTGAGAGATTCCAAAGGGGGTGCTTTATCCGGAAAGGTTTCCCTTATTCTAAGAGCAAATGCGGTTTCTTCAGGCGTATAGGCAAGATCGTTTAAAGCCGTTAGGTTTTTTCGCGACACCTGGGCAAGCGTGTCATTGGGTAATAGTTCAAGCGTACCTCCAAGCGGGACCACCTCCAACCTGGTTTCCGTAGCAATGGCCCCTCCCTGGGCACAATTCAAAAGTCGTGGCCAAAGCTTGGATACTACCTCGGATTTTGGGTGGCGAACATAAAAAAATCCTTCCGCAAACTCGGGGACCACATTGGCCGCCCCGCCACCTGAAGTAACGGTATGATGAAGGCGTGTCCCCTCGGGAGTGTGCTCCCGCAACAGCTCCACACCGTGCATGGTCAATAGCAGGGCATCCAAAGCAGATCGCCCTTTTTCAGGGGAACCTGCGGCATGGGCGGCTTGGCCATGAAAACGAAACTTGACCGCAATGCGCGCCAAACACGAAGAATCCCCTGCGGCATTGCGACTGCCAGGATGCCAATGCAAGGCCACATCCACATCCTTGAACAGGCCCTCGCGCACCATGAACGCCTTGGCCGCTCCTCCCTCCTCCGCCGGGCAACCATAAAATCGAACGGTGCCCTTGAGGTTTCCCGCTTTGATGGCATCCCCTAATGCCATTGCCGCCGTTGCAGATGCCACTCCAAAAAGGTGATGGCCGCAGGCTTGCCCATAGCCCGTTCCCCCCAATCGGGGTTTTCGGAAAGGCACTGCCTCCTGGGAAAGTTCTGGCAAGGCATCATATTCGCCAAGGAGGGCAATGACCGGCTTCCCCGAGCCAATCGATGCGGTGAATGCGGTGGGAATACCTGCAACCTGTTTTTGAACAAGGAATCCTTCCTTGGCAAGGAGGTTTTCCAATACTTTTGATGATTGCAATTCCAGGTAACCAGGCTCGGCAAAGTCCCAAATTTTCTGGGCCGCTTTCCAAGCCATTTCGGAGCGTTTTTCCACTCCCAAAAGAACCACGGTTTTGGTTTCCTGGGCATAAATACCAGCTCCCGCCCCAAACAAAATCGTTCCAAAACAAAACAGAAATCGGCATGAAATCATGGGGAGGTCCTTTTCGTTTTGGGTTTTTCAAGCAGTGCCAAAAGGGTCCAGGCATAGAGCCTGTGGCCAAAGTCGTTAGGGTGATTGAGTCCATTTCCGGTAAGGTCATGGCTATGTTTGTGGGTTAGCAAAGTTTGCCAAACCGAGGTCACATCCGCAAGGGCTACTCCCGGTTTCTCCAAAGCAGCAAGTTGGTCCCTGTAAGCGCCAAACATCTCTGCTGGGGTGTGAATCCACTCCTTGTTACCCAACATTGGCGAAACAAGTATGATTTCCGCCTCAGGGAGGTCTTGATTTATCCGGGTCACAAATTCCTTGACACGGATACCAAACCAGCTGGGGTCCCGACGGCCTACATCGTTCATGCCATAGGCAACGATGACAAGATCCGGTTTCGACTCAACCAATTTGGGCCAGTCAGAAAGGCCAAAGGAAATACTGGTTCCCGAAACGGCCCGATTGGTCAAAACGATTCTGGCACCAAACGCTTTTTCCAATCCCCCAATCAATAGGTCAGGATACCCTTTTTGCAGGGGCGGAGCCTTCACCAGGAAGGATGCATCTAACCCCGTGGAAATGCTATCACCACTTAGGGCAATCCTGATGTCCTTTTTCGTGAGCAACTTTTTTATTGTTTTTGGCAACAGGTCCTTTTTCGCTCCGGGTTTGGTTTCAACCCAAGGCTCTTCGGTTTCGTAGGTCACCTCCACCTGTCGGTCATGAAACCAACGACCTGGTCCATAAAGCATGTTTTGATCGGGATGCCCCACTCGATGTTTGTAACTATTGGGACTCCCTGGGGCGGGAAAAAGATCCTTCCCTTTAATGACCGGAACACCGCCTGATTTGGCGAAAATCAATCTCCTTTGGTCCTTGGAAATCTGGTATTCGTTTGGTCCAAAAACATGGGATCCGTTGGCTGCCACTACTTCCAGGATTCTGGTGGCCTGAAAGCCCAAACGAGCTTCCACCGGGGCCTCGTCGTTCATTTGGAGTAAAATGCTTGACTCCCGGAATACGATTCTGGTGTTTCCATCCTGGTGCCAAGGTGGCTTTTCCTTACCAAGAATTTGATCTGCAAAATGCCCCCCTTGGCAACAAATTCCCCATAACAGCAATAGAGTCATTTGGATCCCTTATGTTGGCAAACCAAGGACAAATAAACCATTTACCCTGAGGCAATTGGGAAATCCTAGCAAGCCAGTCCTAATCAATCCACTAACCATTTCCAATATTCCAACTTTGCAATAAACCGGCTGAAACAAGCCGCCCAACCAGGTTGAACACATTTCACCCATGCTAAATTGAGTCTGCTTTCCCTAAACAGCCAATTCGCCCCGTGGCTCATCCTTTCAATGAACCAACCATTGAAAACCACACTTTTCAATGCATACATTTACGGATTATTTACCGATAAAAAAAGGATCGCCCACAATTTAGGTGAGGCTTATTTTCCTGACCCCAAAGGCAAGCTGATTTTTTCAAGGATAGTACCCTCGGGGGGATCGTTTGGGCCGTAACCCAAACGAAGGGCTTCTGTTGTGGGGACCCAATGCACCGGATTGTTGTTGGGTCCCCGCCCCTGAAATGCAGATTGGGAGTATTTCACCACCCTGCCAAGCACACACCGCCCCATTTCATCCTTTTTTTCCACGAGCAAACCCCGGTTGGAAAACTCCACAGCTTTGTTACCGTCAAAGCGGGTCCAACCCAAAAGGAACCCCTCCTTTGAATACCGATATTGGTCACGCCATGGAAGCGAAGGACTTAGTCGTTGATCCACAAAATGAACTCTATAGGAGGTGGAAAGGCAATTCGCAAATAGTGTCCTGGCAAGGACGGATTGAATCATGAAGTCACGCCTTGCCTGTTCAAAAGGGGACTTGGCAGGTCCGGATTTGGGATCGGCAAGGCCATAACCGGTGCATGTCCATTTATCATCAAGGCTTAGATTTTTGGGAGGGCCAGGATGGCGTAATTTATCCGTAGCCATCGTTCGGAAGTTGAGGTCCATGGACTTGGGAACCAACAAATCATTGACCTCCTGATCCGCCAGGCTTAGGGCTTTTTGTGCTTTGGCAAAATCGACTTCAGCCGCCTTGATAGCGGTTTCGACCTTTGATTCCTTCGCCTTGGTTAAGGCCAATTGGCTTGATTTTTGACCCTCCCTGGCTGACTTTTGAACAGTCTGCTTTTGGGCCAAAACCGGAGCGATTTTCTTCAACTGGGCTCTGGTTTGTTCCGAAAGGCCCAAAGCCGAGGCACCCTCCGGGGTGGCCGCTTTGGCAACAAAAAGGGCCCAATTGGTAACCTCGGGGTTACTATCACCAAAAAGATAGGAGTTTTCCTTGATATTCCCTATGTTATCATAAACGCGGTCTTCATTATCCAGAAAAAACCAGGTTAGGAACGATGGAGCGGAATATCTTGCCCCGTTGTGAACAAATACTCCGATGTCTACCCGGCTTGAGAACATGGCAGATCCGGGAACAATCGGCCTGCGAGTTTGCCAATCAACTTCGATTTCACAATCCGATCCATCCTTATTTCCAGGCTTTAAGCGCACTCGGTCCGGATCACCCTGCAAAAGAACCCAGGTAAACTTTAACGGCCGACCATTGGGGTCCTTGGTGGAGGCCGCACTAACCGACATTTTCCTGGTTTTCTGCTTACCCAGGAACACCCTGGCAATCACGCAAGGTGTGTCAGCGAGTTTTTCATCCATCAATGGATGGAAAAAATCCCTGCCCTTTTCTGGAATCATTTCGGACATCACCTTGAGGGAGACATAGGGAGCGATCTCCTCAACTTTGAGGGCATGAGCCGCTTTGGCCATTGCCAAATCGTCCACCCATGCCCCTTCGAACACGGGAGGGTGAGCCTTTCCCGTCAAGTAGTCTCCAGGATTTTTAAGGTGCTTATTGGATTGACGAAATATTTGTTGAAGTGTAGGCATGAGAAGGCCCGTTTCGACCAATTTCTTTTTCACCACTGGTTGAAATGCGGCAAGGGTCGATGCCACCGCCTTCATAAAGGGTTGATCGGTGTAAGATGATCCCTGCGAAATGAGCAAATAGGGAGTATTGGTGGGATAAAGGTCCCCAAATCCATCGTTGGTGCCGTTTTGCCCCGGATCAAAGTCTTTGTGTTCGGGATAAATGTACAGGTTGTTTTTGATGTACTGCTCAAATAGAAATGTTATTCCCTTGGAGGAACCGTAATATTGGCGGGGATTACTTCCTCCCAAAGTGGGTGGAGCGGAGGTTGAGGAATTACCAAAAGTTACCTCGGGTCGAATCACCCTGGCGGCAGCCCAATTGGCCCGGGCTTTTTTTTCTTCGCCTGTGTAAATAAATTTTTTGAGCTGGGGGTAGGGTTTCAGATCCAGGTCCGAGTGGGCCTCATCCCGATTGTCGTACCAATCGCCAATGTTGCCTGATGCGGTTTTTTCAGTCCACCATTTACGGAGTAAGTCACCGGTTGGCCCTGTTACGGTTGAAATCGACGGCTCTTGCCCTTTGATTTCAACAAAGAACACCATTAATGCCAATAACAAAACGGCATTGGTTCTCATGGATTCGATCCCCTTTCCTTGACCAATTCAATTTTGGTGTTTTTAGGTTTTTAACCGAAAGAAGGTAGTGGATTTGGCAACCGTTTGGTTGGATCCAATGGATTCAAGGTACTGGGGGAACGCCATAAACACTTTACCATGCGGTTATAAAATGCCTGGATTGGTGACTCCCCGGTTTTGGTTATTCATGGCAATACCGAAACACATGGCGAGAATGAAATACCATTTGCATGCCAAATTTGGCTTTGGGTTTTATTGCAAATACCTTACCTTTATGGGTGCCTTTTTTTCAATTATAACCGGGAAAATTAGACCAAGACCCCGTTAATGACACTCCCATGGACATCGGTAAGGCGCCTTTCGATACCATTGTGGTACCAGCTTAGGCGTTCATGATTGAGTCCCAAAAGGTGCAGGATCGTGGCATGGAGGTCATAAATGGTTGCACTATCCACAATTGCCTGGTGGCCGAATTCATCGGTGGCACCATGGCTATGTCCTTTTTTTACCCCCGCCCCGGCCATGAAAACGGTAAAGCCTTTTGGGTTGTGGTCCCGGCCACTGGCTCCTTTTTGGAAGGTTGGCATACGGCCAAATTCCGTTACCCAGACCACAAGTGTTCGTTCGAGCATTCCACGATTTTTCAAGTCCTGTAACAGCCTTGCACAGGCCCGGTCGAGAATCCTGGCGTGAATGGGATATTGTGCTTTAATGGTTTTATGGCCATCCCAATTGCCAACCCCCTCCCCCATGGCATAGGAGCCATTGAAAAGTTCCACAAATCGGACACCATTTTCCAGAAGCCTTCTGGCCAAGACACAGTTTTTGGCGAAACCAGCTACATCGGGATCCGGGTCAAATGCACCGTAGGATTCAAGCAAAGCCTTGGGCTCCCTTGTCAAATCAGCCACCTTGGTGGCTTCAATCTGCATTTTTGCGGCCAGTTCAAGGCTGGCGATCCGGGCTGCCAATTCACTATCCAGGGGTCGCGCATCAAAATGTTTTTTATTGAGCAAATCAAGCAATTGACGAGAGGCACGGTCGGCCTGTTCGGACATTCCCCCGGGACGCAGAAGGTGAGGAATGGGCTTGGACGCATTCATGGGAGTGCCCTGGAAAACCGCTGGGAGGAAGGCACTGGACCAATTGTTGGAACCTACCTGAGGCACCCCACGAGGATCGGGAATTGCAACAAAAGCCGGTAGGGAAGCACATTCGCTACCCAGGGCATAGCTTGCCCATGCACCAAGGCTTGGAAACCCATCCAATGTATAGCCCGTGCTCATTTGGTTTTCACCTGGTCCATGGGTATTGCTTTTGGCGGTCATGGAATGAATGAAACATAATTCATCTACAAGAGACCCCATATGAGGCAAAAGGTCAGAGGTCATTTTGCCGCATTGCCCGCGTGGTCTGAAAAGCCATTGGGGACGGGTCAAGGCTCCCTGTTCACCTTGAAAAGTAATTAACTTGCCAGAACCAGGCATCGACTGGCCATCCCGTTTTTCCAATTCCGGTTTGTAATCAAATGTGTCTACCTGACTTACTGCACCTGAACAAAAAATCAGAAGGACCTGGTCCGCTTTGGGGACAAGTGGGGCCGGCCTTGGTGAGGAGGGCAACTCGGACCGGATAACCGGGCGGTAGGGTTGGGTCGCCCCGTTGCTATTGGGCAAAAGTCCCAGAAGTGCGGTGGATGCCAACCCTGTTCTGGTCAGGTCAAGAAAGTCCCTCCGGGATCCAAGTCCCCGGGAAAAATTGTTCATGGATTCGGTCCCATTTACGGTTTAGTCTGGGTGGAGGAATTCATTGGAAGCCAAAATGGCCCGGCAGAAGGCTGCTGGCCCGATCGTTGTATACACAACAAGAGCAGATGCCAATTCTCCGGAATCAGGTTCTCTTTGATACGCCAGATGGAAGGCGCGTCTGACTTGGGTTGAAGGGGAATCTGCTTCCTTGGCGAGGCGATCAGAGAAAATTCGGGCTTGATCATTCAGAAAACCACTGTTGAGCAATCCCAAAGATTGCAGGGGATTGGTCGAAAGGGTTCGCTTTGGGGTAATCTGTCCGGCATCAGGGCAATCAAATACCCCAAAAACATCATCAAGTTGCATCCTTGGTTTGGATTGATAAACCATTCGCCTCCATTCGGGGGGCCCGAAAGTCGCTTTGGATCGATACACTTTTACATAATTGGAGTTGGGTTCAAAAAGGTCAAAACCAGGGCCGCCCCCTTCATCACGGAGATTTCCCGAAACAAAAAGGATCGAATCGCGAATTCCTTCGGCCTCAAGGCGGCGTGAGGGAAAGCGCCACAAAAGCCTGGTTTGGGCGTCTGCGGCCAGCCCGGTGGCCGTGATTTGTGATGATTGGTTGTAGGCCCGGCTGGTAACAATCAATCTTTGAATGTGTTTTAGCGACCAAGGCTTGGCGACCTCCCCATGCAAAAGGAATTGTGGATGGATCAATTCCATGGCCAGCCAATCCAGGAGTTCGGGATGGGTTGGCCTGGCTCCATTTTTGCCAAAGTCGCTTGGTGTTGCCACAATACCGGTGCCAAAATGGAATTGCCAAAGGCGGTTAACGATAACTCTTGCCGTAAGCGGATTTTTCGGGGAGGCAATCCAACGGGCCAAAGCCATGCGCCTATTTGCTTCAGAGGTGTTTGGCAGTAATTGGAAGGGCTGTCCAATGCGATCAAACGAACCAGGGGCAATTTCCTGACGAGGTTCCATGGGATCGCCACGAAAGAGTAGCCGCGTGGGACCAGGCTGGACAAAAGTGCCCACATAGCCCCGACTGGAATTACCTCTTGAGGATACCTCTGACCGGATTTTCTGATATTCCCTGATTCGGTCGGCTACCTGGTTTCGGTCAACCTTAATAGGGTTAAACTGTAGGGACGGACCATCCGGAGAACCAGGTTTGGCACGGTCGGAGGAGTCGGCTATAACCGCCATAATACCAGGGGAAACTCCCGCTTCAATGCGATACCCGGTCATCACCCTATCCAAAAATTTGGGGGGATTGGTTCGATCCCGGCTCCATTGAATTTGATGGATGGGGACAGGTTTTGGAAGTTGAAATTCCACCCAAACCCCGTTTACCCTGTCCCCAATCCAACTTTTTTCGTTGCCATAATGGCCATCGTTTATCTGTTCAAGTTTGTGAAAGGGGTGGGGAGGAAACGATCCCGATGCTTTCACAAGTACACCACGATTTTTGTGTAATAAATTGACATCCGGGTCGATGGGACCAAATGCCTCCACCTCGTCAAGGCAAGGCTCGGAACCATTTGTGGAATTAATTGTGATTCGAATCCGGTCGGCAAGAACCGGGGAGAAAGCTTCCAGGTTTTTGCCCGTTTGAACCGGACTCCTAAGAATAATGGAACGATTTTCCCGACTGTTGGAAGGAGGTGATTCGATAGCTAACTGTTGAAGGACTAATAAGTCTGCACTTGTAAAAGAGTCATCCGGACCAGCTTGAAGCAAGATTGCGGACCGCTTATTCAAACGAACGATTCCAAAACGGGAAAGTCCGCTCCAAAGGGGTTTTTGCAGAACCAGGGAATTTGGGTCTGTCAAATGCTGTTGGTTAAGGATACCCAATTCCCGACGGTCATTAGTCGTTTGAATGTCCCCATCCCAATCAAGCAACAATTTAGCTTGGGTAGTGTGGGTGTTCCACCCGGCACCCCAACTATAACCGAGTGAAAACTCACCCGTCACGCCGGGACGATAGGCGGCAACAATTTTATCCCTGACCTTGGACCAATAGGCATACCCCGTTCCAAGGGTGGGCAAATGGTTCAAATCTCCTTCGTAGGATCCTTCACCCTTACCTGAACCAAGGGAATATGCAGCTATTCCCAGAGGTGGGATAAGGGGTTCAAAGGTTGGAGTGACGGATTTGGCAGGAAAAATCCATATGGTCTTTCCAGGCCTTGCCAAAACCCTCTGGGAATTCAATGCGTCCTCCAAAACGACCAGGCGTTTATTCAGTGCGATCAATTCCTTAGCCTTTGAAACATTCGGGGGCAAATCCCTCTCGCCACTGATTACTCCCTCAAAAACGGCCTTGATTCGGTGATAATCCTCATGGCTTACCGGGTCGAATTTATGGGAATGACACCTGGCACAGCCCCCGGTGATTCCCAAAAAAGTGGAGGTGGTCGTTGCAACCATATCGTGGAGTTCATCCGCCCGTTGTTGGCGTGTAAGGCTTTCATCGGGACTTTTCACCGCATCCCATGGCCCCCCTACCAAAAAACCAGTTCCTTCCGGATGCCCCACCTGTTCCCCAGCGAGTTGAGCAATGACAAATTGGTCGTAGGGAAGGTCCTTATTGATGCAATCAATTACCCAATCCCGGTACACCCAGGCGGTGGGACGCGCTGTATTGGTTTCAAAACCATTGCTTTCCGCAAAACGAACTACATCCAACCAGTGCCTGGCCCACCGCTCGCCATGGGCTTTGGAAGCCAAATAGTTTTCAACAAGTCGGGCAAAAGCATCGGGTGATGTGTCGCCCTCAAAAGCCGATATTTCCTCCGGTGTAGGGGGGAGGCCAACCAAGCCGAATTTGAGTCTCCTGATTTGGGTCCGTTTGTCCGCTGGAAGACTATAATCAAGCCCCTTTTCTGATAGTTTTTGATGCAAAAAAGCATCCAGGGGATGTTCCGAGCCAATTCCTTTTGGTACCGATGGCCGAATGGGTTGGGCAAGGGACCAAAAAAGATCGGTTTTTGGACCGGCTCGCAGGGTGGCAAGGCTTTTGGAGAGATCGTCTATTTCCTTTGAAGAAAAACGGGGGCCCTTGGGGGGCATTGCGCCCTCTTCGGAAGGCATTCGTTTTAGCCTTTTGATAATTTCTGAAATGGCATGGCCCGAATCACCCCCCGCCAATAATCCCTCTTGGGTGTCAAGTGCCAGACCACCCCGTTTTTTTTCCGCCTGATGGCAAGGAAAACACCTTTGGGAAAGGGTAGGTAAAATGTTTGACCACCCGTAAGGTGGGGCGGATTGGCCGATGGCGGTTAGGTGCCATGGAAAAACCAAAACCAAAGCAAGAATAAACGGTGGTTTCACGGAGGCAAACCCAAGGTAGGTTAACGGGTTTGAAATCTGGACCTTCAATCCAATTGTACAAGAATTGCCAAACCGCTGGAAAGGGGAAATCGAACGCAAAGCCGGTTGGTTCAAAGCATGGAAAACTCCCATTCGCAACGGAGGAGCTTGGGTTTCCATTCTATCCCGCCGGTAAATCCACAGATGCGTCCATTGGCCCCCAACACCCGATGGCATGGAATCAGGAGGCACCAATGATTGGATGCACAAGCCCTGGCAACGGCTCTGGATGCCGTGGGGCGACCCATTTTTTTTGCAATTTCCCCATAGGCTTCGGTTTCACCGACCGGGATCCGGACAAGGAGTTCCCAGACTTTTTTTTGCCAAGCCGTAGGTTCCAAAACCAGGGGAATATGAGCCGGGGCGGGCAGGGTTGGCCATTTTTCAAGAAACGCCACCAAGGGTTGAAATGGATCAAGGAGGCGGGAATTACCCTTGGGACATGGAATCGTACTCAATCGAATTTCATGGATCCCGGCAGCGGAAACATGGATGTCCACCCGGCCCAGGGGAAATGGCAAGGAACAAGTCGCTATTTCGATGGATTTAGGCGGTTTTACGAAATTCATGGAGCGTTTCCTTGGGCAAACGGTTCAATGGAGCCAAAGGAGGGCCCCCCAAAAACCGGGGAACCGCCAAATAGAGGAGCATGGCAAGAGACCGGACACACTCCTTGAGATTTACTTTGGAGGCACCTTGTCTGCGATCAGCAAAAAGGATGGGAGTTTCACCGATTCTGGCCCCGGCCCGGTGGCACCTCAGAAGCATTTCCTCCTGGAACGAATATCCTACCGAAAGAAGATGGTCAAGATCGACTCTTTCCAAATAGTACCTTTTATAGGCACGGTAGCCCCCGCTATTATCCCTGGCGGGGAGACGGTGGAGTACACGAACCAGGCAGTTTACGGCCTTGCTTAAAAACCGGCGGAGCAAGGGCCAATCTTTGGTCCCACCCCCGACAATATAACGCGAACCAATCATCACATCGAATTCGCAAAGACCTGCCAACAACCGGGGAAGCACCGCAGGATCATGACTCAGGTCTGCATCCATGGTGACCAGGACCCCAAATCCTTCATGCAAGGCATATTTCATGGCGGCAACCATTGCAGTACCCAAGCCAAGTTTCCCAGGTCGATGGATAATGGCAATTCGTCCCATTGTTTTTGCCAGCTGCTCTGCTAACTGACCTGTTCCATCAGGAGAATTATCATCGATCACCAAAATGTGTGAGGTAGGGGCATGAAGCCTTAATTGGGAAAGCAACAAAGGCAGATTTTCCCGTTCGTTGTAGGTTGCTACAGCGATTAACGAGGACACGCCGTGGGTAGGCTTCATGAAATATCATTCCTCCAAATGGGGCATCATAAATTTTCCCCTGCCTATTAACGGGTTTTGCTGTAAAAAACCGGAGTCGGAAACCTTGCTCATCCTTTTCCAACCGGGCCTAATATCATGTCAGACAACACCACCATTGCCTGTCCAAAATGTCAAACCCGCCTGATGATACCCAATGCTTCTCTTGGAGCCAAGGTCCAATGTCCAAGCTGCAAAACCGTCCTGCAAACCCAGGCTTCCAAGGGAAATAGCCCTGCCCCAATGGCAAAACCTGGGCCAAAACCACCCGTAAACACTCCTGGCAAACCGGGCATTCCTCCCCAGGCGAAAACCGCTCAAGCGGCACCTCCAAAAGAGGACAGTTTTGCCTTTCAAGGGCAGGATGAAGATGAGGGAGGGTACGGAGTAAACCGGGAGGAGGATTCCTATCGGTGCCCAAGTTGTGCCAATGAGCTTACTTCCGCCGAAGATGTGATCTGCTTAACCTGTGGTTATGACCTTCGGTCACGAACTCCTAACCGGCTGAAAAAACTCGAACACAAGGGATTTGCTGATTATGTGCTTTGGCACCTCTTGGCCAGTTTGTTTACCATCCTGATCATAGCCCTCATTGTCTGGAATGTCTTGGTTTTCACCGCCCTTCCTAGGTGGCTTGGGCCCGAGGATAGCTGGGGAAACAGCATGGTTTCCCACGGTTTTTTCCGCCTTTGGAACACGATTTTCAGTATCGGGGCGATCTGGGTGATGGGGAAATATGCGATTGTCCGGTTCTTTTTTGAACCTCACCCCCCCGAGGTAGAAATCTTGAAATGAGGGTACTTTAACCCGTGGGATTTACCTATTCCTTAGGAGCCTTTCCAATGGTCCCAAGCCCGGAATTAAGGTTCTCGTTCCCTGCCTGTTTGTAGGCATAATGGAGATAGTTTGGAACCTTAAAGGTACCTTAAAAGGGCAATAGGATTGGGACGGAGCACAAAAAAGCCCCTCGGAAATGAGGGGCTTTCAACCTACGAGGAAACCGTGCCTTAGCGACTGGCAAGGCCCGAAAATTCCCGGGACAGGTCCAGAATACTTTCCCGGCCAGCCTCGACGGAAACTTTGCGTTCAATCACTATGGAATCGTCGTCACCCTCGCGACGAGCCACAATCTCATAATGGAAAGCTTCACCTGCCGAAAGCTCAGGGGTTTTCAGGACTTGCTCGTCATTTTGTCGATGAATGAGTTGGCCATTTACATAAATCTTTACATCCATAGGGGCCTTTACCAGAACCCTGGCAGGGGCGTCCAACAAAGCGGCTTTTCCCTTCCCAGGAGCCTGACCCTTGGGCGTTTGGTCCTTGGAAGGGGATTGAGCTTTGGGTGTTTGTCCCTTTAGGGAAACAGGGGGTTGTTGGTATTCCACAATCACCCTTTCGGTAATCATTTGGCCACCGGTGCAGCCAAAGCTTGGGCTGTAAACAACGCCGCCGCAGCAACCAAAGCAGGAACTGTAAACCACAACCGGAGGGCGGTAATAAGTCCGAACGGGAACGGCAAAGCCCCCATAACATCCATAACAACCTGAATACTCTCGAATGGGACGCAAGCGATGGGTATCAGGGGTTTCGGCCCCGGCAGTCAACAGGGTTGCAATAACCAAACTGTACATGGTGATATCTCCTTGTAGCCAAAAGTGCCCTTAAACCCAGTCCAAGGCACCCATTTCGCTCATTGTATCTGCAAGAAAATAAATTGAATAGGCAATTTGAGGATTTTGAGCCAATATATTGAATTTTCCGCCCATTTAATCCGACAAGCAAGGTCCTTTTGGCTTCCCGTTATTGGGCTTTCAAGAGATTTGGAAACATTGGATCCTGGAGGATTTCCCCATGTTTTCCAATACCTGATTTCATCACGGTGTCCAAAGGGAAATTCTCTCGCCTTGGCAACCCGTTTCCCCTTACCATGACAATGTCCCTATTCGGAGTAGGCCTGAATGATGCGCAAAAATTTTGGTTGGCTGCTGGGTATCCTTGCAACCTCTGCCCTTGGTTTGGCACTATTTGCCTACGCGCCCTCCAAAGACCGGGATAGGGACTATGCAATGGTCCGATTGTTGGTGGATGTTTTCCATGAGGTTCGCAATCGCTATGTCAAGCCCCTTGACCCTGACCGCGAACGCCAACTTGTCGAGGACATGATCAATGGGGGTTTGGAACGGTTGGACCCCTATTCTTCGTACATCAATCCCGATGATTACAAACAGTTCAATTCCACCAATAAGGGTCGGTACGGTGGCATAGGGGTCCAAGTCACGCGAGATCCTCGCTCCAACCTGCTTCAGGTCATTAGCCCGATGGTGGGTACCCCTGCCTATGAAGCGGGAATCATTGCGGGTGATTTGATTGTAAAAATTGAAGGCAAGGCCACTGAAAACATTCCGGTAAATGATGCAGTAAACCTGATTCAAGGGGAACCTGACACCCCAATTACCTTATCCATCCTCCATGAAGGGGAAAAGGACCCCATTGATATCACCATCAAACGAGCCCTCATTAGCCTTGCCGCTGTTCTTGGGGATACCCGATTGCCGGATGGTAAGACATGGGATTTTATGTTTGACAAAGAAGCTAAAATCGGCTACATCCGGATTTCAAATTTCAGCGAAACTGCGGCGAAAGAAATGCGTCAAACCATGGACGGCCTTCTTGGCCAGGGAATGCGGGGCCTGGTTCTTGATTTAAGGAACAACCCAGGCGGTTTGTTGCGTTCTGCGGTAGAGATTGCCGATATGTTCCTTTCTTCAGGACGAATTGTCAGCACCCGTGGCCGGGGTATGGAAGAAGAATCTTTCGATGCCAAAGGGGAGGGAACCATTTTCCTTCCCGTGGATCAACATCCCATGGCCGTGTTAATTAACCGCTCCAGCGCCAGTGCCAGTGAAATTCTGGCCAGTGCCCTCCAGGACAGCGGTAGGGCCATCGTCATTGGTGAACGAACCTTTGGCAAGGGGAGCGTTCAGAATGTGATTGAGATGGAGGGTCGTCAAAGTGCCCTCAAACTGACAACCGCATCGTATTGGCGACCCAATGGAAAAAACATTCACCGCTTTCCTGACAGCAAAGAAACCGATGAATGGGGGGTGAAACCAAGCGAAGGGATGGAGGTAAAACTTTCCCCTGAGGAGTTTCGAAACTTTTTTCTTTGGCGTGCCGACAAGGACATTATCCGGAATGGCAAAAAGCCGCGAACCTTGGTGCCTATCGAACCCAAAAAGGATAATTCCCGTTTGCCTCCCAAGGATTTCAGGGACCGGGTGATGGAAAAGGCCCTTGAAATCATTCGGACCAAACTCAAAGGGGCAAGTGTCGGAAATTTCCCCCCCATTGAAAACGCCTAACCTATCCTTTGTTTCTTGGGAAATTTCTTTTATGCAGATCCTCTTTGAGGATAATCATTGTCTGGTTGTGAATAAGGTTGCGGGCCTCCCTACCCAGGCACCAAGCCATGTGCCTGACTCCGAGGAGTGCTATGCCCGCGGTTGGCTCATGAAAAACAAAAATAGGACAGAAGGCAGGGTCTATCTCGGGATTCCCCATAGGCTTGATCGACCTGTTAGTGGGGTCCTTCTATTTGCAAAAAGCTCCAAAGCTGCGGCTCGATTGGCAGAACAATTTCGTACGCGGCAAGTAGAAAAAACCTATTGGGCCATTGTTCCAAACGCTCCACAACTCCCTTCCAAAAGCCTTGAAAGCACCTGGATCGACCACCTTGAAAAGGTCGAAGGCATTGCTCGGGGGCGGGTGGTGAAAGTTGATTCTCCCGGTTCGAAAAGAGCCGAATCCAGGGTTCAAGTTTTAGGCCATGAACCGGATTGGGCATTGCTTGAAGTTAAACCCCAAACGGGCCGAATGCACCAAATTCGCCTTCAATGTAGTCACCGGGAATTGCCTGTTCTTGGGGATTTGACCTATGGATCTCCCTTTGCATTGGCAGGGGTTAGGGGAATGCCATTGATTGCACTTCATGCACGCAAGCTGGTTTTTTTGCATCCCATCCGGTTTGAACCGGTCTCCATTGAAGCCCCGGTTCCTTTTGAATGGGACCGTTTTCCAATTGGAATGGGCTTGCGCATGGCCCTTGGATTGTCATGATTGTCCGTGCCGTGATTGATTTGCTTAATGGCGTGGTGGTTCGTGGAGTCAAAGGCCAACGGGATCGCTATTCCCCCATCCAAAGTTGCCTTACCCAAAGCAACACCCCCGACGATGTCGCCTTGGCAATATTTGAATCAACCGGCCTGAAACATTTTTATCTTGCAGACCTGGATTCATTATTACATAAAAAAGATCCACATTGGGATCTTGTTTCCCGTTGGGCTAGCCGGGGATGGGAGGTTTGGGCCGATTTTGGCCTGGCGGATTTCCGGGCAATCCAACATGGGCATGCCATTGTTCCGGTCGTTGCCACCGAAACTTGGAAGGAAAATCCTCAATCCCTTATTCACCCATCCAATCCGCCCAAAGTGCTTTCCCTTGATTTGCTGGATGGCCAATTGATTGGAGAGGCGGCTAACAAATTTAAATCGCCAAAAGAGTGTTTGGCCGTTTGGGAAGGAGTAGGGATTTGCGATCTCCTTTGGATGGACCTTGTTCGGGTGGGATCCAACTTGGGGCCGGTGGCTTGGCAAGATTTACCCCCGTTTCAACCTGGCACAAAAGTTCATGCCGCTGGGGGTATTCGTGGCCCCAAGGATCTCTCGGTTCTAAAGAATCAGGGATTTAGCGGAGTCCTGGTTTCTTCCGCAATCCATGAAGGCAGATTGAGGGATTACCATTTTGTTCGGTAGTTGGAGGTTCTTCATGCTTGCAAACCGGAAATAGTGTTCGAAAAACGGACTGGATTACCCAAGGCGGTTTCCAAGGCTTAGCACATTTAGGATTTTACGGGTTACCTGGTTAGGCCAGAAGCAAATTCCAGGATGGAACATCTCAGGACAAGGCCAATTCATACCCATTTCCAAATGTGATCACCCCTAATAAGGAGGACCTTCAGATTTGGTTTTTGGCCTCTGGATGGGGTGGTGCACCAACCCCCTTAGGCGCCACTCTCCCATTTTCTTTTGCTTGGAATACATGCCTTGCCTGGGGCTCGAACGCTTCCTGGAGAGGGGTAAAACAACCAGCCGGGCTTCCACCAGGCTTTCGATGCCAGTAATAAATCCACCCTCGTTTTTCCATGGAAAGAAGGCCAAGGTGAAAGCCTTTGAGGGCTGGGAAAAGGCCACCAAAAATCAAAGCAGCAATAATCCAATAAAGGGTTTCCATGAACTCCCCACCATCGCAAAAGCCAAAAAATGCCTCGATTCCATTGTACATTTTGAAAACCAGGAACGAAAGGCAACCCAATGAAGGTGGTTCAAAGGGATGCTTTTTTACATTGACACCAGGCAAAAGGCATTCAAATACATGCATGTGATATCACTGGCTGATTGGCGTTTTCCAAGAAAAAAGGGAGAGAAAGGCATGGAAGATTACAGGGCAACCGCAAATAGTCCCTGGAGTTTTGGGTATATCCTCAGCCGCAAACTTGACATTAAGCCAATGATGACCTAGATAATCAGAGTATTCAAGTTTAATCGAGGTGGGGCATTGGTTTCCAAAATTCCTGATGATGCCCGGAACGGGATTTTGACCCCCACTTGGAAAGAACAGTTAACCACTTGGAACCACTCCTTGGAAGGGGCAACCGCCCAAGAGATCCTCGCCTTTTCCGTTCGTGAATTTATGCCCCGTTTGACCATGGCAACGGCCTTTGGTGCGGAAGGTTGTTGTATTATCCAAATGCTTGCGGAAATTGACCCTTCTGTCCGGGTCTTTAATCTCGAAACCGGTTATCAATTTCCGGAAACACTTGAACTTCGCGAAAAAATCCTCAAACGGTACGGGATTGAAGTCGAATTTGTTCGGCCAGAGTTGACCATTTCGGAATATGAAAAGGATCATGGTGGCCCTCTTTGGGGCAGTCGGCCGGATCAATGTTGCCATGATCGAAAAATAATTCCCCTAAAACGGGCGGTGGTCGGTTATGACGCATGGATAAGTGCCATCCGAAATGACCAAACGCCGGATCGGGCCCAGGCATCCCTGATCGCCTGGGACAACAAATTTCGATTGGTCAAAGTGAATCCCCTCCTCCACTGGACCAAAAGGGATGTTTGGTCCTACATCATGAAACATGATATTCCCTATAACCCGCTTCATGACCAGGGGTTTCCGAGTATTGGTTGTCAGCCCTGTACCCAACCCATATCAGAAGGATCCGATGACCGTTCTGGTCGCTGGTCTGGAATGGTAAAAAAAGAGTGCGGACTCCATGTTATGGAGTATTCGGACGGAAGCGGCATTTAGGAAAAACTCCCCGGGGCCCTATTCAATGAAAGTCACCGTTCGTTCCGAATATGCCTGCCTTGCCATGATGGAGCTTGCATCCCCAGGAGCGAAAAAAAGACCGCTTCGGGTATTGGATATGGCCAAAGGCCAAGGGATTTCCCCTCAATTCCTTGTTCAGGTCCTTCAACAACTAAGGGCGTCTGGATTGGTGGAAAGTATCCGTGGGGCTGCGGGGGGCTTTTCCTTGGCCCGTTCTCCTTCGAAAATAACCATGGCAGATATCGTTGATGCCGTCGATGATGCTGCCAGGATGCCTCGTATTGCATTCTTGGAGGAAAAGGCAACCAAAGAAATGGGGGTTATCACCGGACTTTGGCAGGAACTTCATCGTAAACAAAGGAAAGTATTGGTGGAAACCACCCTTGCCGAAATGGTTGCAAGGTTAGTTAGTCTTGACGACCTTGTTTATATGATTTGAAATATTAAACCTACAAAACGGATGCTTAAAAACGAATTATGATATCCACCAGGTTGTGAACCGTTTCCAACCAAACCACCTGATCAACCCCCTCCACCCAACCCATGTTTTTTTCCAAAAGGAATCGCCAATGCGACTAATCGCCGGTTGTGGTTACCTGGGAAAGCGCGTTGCCAGGCTTTGGATCGACCAGGGAATTTCCGTGGCGGCACTGACTCGGACCAAAGAAAATGCCCAGGTTCTAGGGGCACTTGGCATACAACCCATAATTGGCGATGTTACCGATCCAAATAGTCTTATTAACATTGCACGATATGGCCCATTCGAAGGGATTTTTCATGCAGTAGGATTTGACAAATATTCTGGAAAAACCATTACCGATGTTTCTGTCCATGGGTTGGCAAACCTGATGAACGAACTCCCCTATGAGGCATGCCCCAAAGCTGTTTTTGTATCAAGCACAAGTGTTCATGCTCAAACCGATGGATCCTGGATTACTGAAATGATTTCACCAACTGCCATCACTGGCCCGGGAGGCACGGCTATCCAGGCAGAATCGGTTATGAGGAAGCACTTGCCTGGTTCCGTTATTCTTCGTTTTGCGGGGATTTATGGTCCGGAAAGGCTTCTTCGATCAATGGCTATTAAAAATGGTGATTCTATCCCGGTGGATCCTGAGAAATGGCTCAATCTGGTTCATGTGGATGATGGGGCAAAGGCGGTAGACTTGGCTTGGAACAAAGCCCCAAAAGGATCAACGCTTCTTATAGCGGATGGAAATCCGGTCCAAAGGGGAGATTTCTACCGTACTCTGGCCAATCTTTTGGGTGCCCAAGAACCTACTTTTAGGGTTGGTTTACCCGGGGGTCGAGGGGGGCCGGATGCCTCCCATCGGCGAATTGATTCGAGGTTTGCCAGGGAGTCTCTTGGTTGGAAATTATGCTATCCGAACCACGAAGCAGGCCTACAAGCTATCCTTGCAGGGGAAATTCCTTTACAACCCAAAAAGGGTTTCCATAACTCGTAGGGAAACTGGATTTCACCCCTTAATAAGGACACTTTCAGAAAAATACTCCTTACAAGTTACAAGCGTTTTCCACTCCACCGATGCCAAAAGGATTTTCAGGATTTTTACGGGATTTTTCCCATCCTAATTGAGTCAAACTACATGCGACCTTGAAATAGCCTGCCCAAAGGTGCATTAATCCGGGAAACAATTGACCTAAACCACAAATCCTGTCCTGGGGGGTACACTCGGTTTCAAACACCGTTTTCCTTGCAAATGGAAACAGGGTTTTGATTTTGGCCTGCGTAAAGCTCCTGTATTTCCTAGCCCGTTATTTCCCATCTTTATGAGTCCCTGGCCAAAAATAAACGCAAAAGCCATTCAACCAACCCAATTAATATCTTGACCTTGTTCCCCCTTGGGCCAGAATAGTCCTTACTTTCTCGTCATCCCTATTTTGGAATAGCATGCAAACCCTTCGCAAAACCCGAATCGTAACCACAATTGGCCCGGCCACGAACAAACCGGAAATCCTCGAACAACTCATTCGTTCCGGCGTCGATGTTTTTCGGGTGAATATGTCCCATGGAACCCACCAAGACCACTCCCAAGCGATTGAAACCATCCGGGCAATTTCCGATAAACTCGGTCAACCGGTGGGGATCATTGCCGACCTTTGCGGGCCAAAAATCCGGGTTGGAAAATTTCCGGGAGGGGGTATTGACCTTATTGCCGGAGAAAACGCAATCATCACCACCCGTGATGTGGAGGGTGGACCAGGTCTGATTGTCTCTTTGTATCGGGATCTGCATCTAGATTTAAAAGCAGGGGATCATGTTCTTTTTGATGATGGGCTTATGGATGCTACTGTTTTAAGTGTAAAGGACCAGGACCTTTCCATCCGGATGGATCATGGTGGCTTCCTCAGAAACAACAAGGGGATGAACCTTCCAGGAGCGAAACTTTCGGTGGGGGCCCTTACCCCCAAAGACCGCACCGACGCATTATTCGCCCTCAAAACGGGTGTGGACTACTTGGCCCTTTCCTTTGTCAGAGGCCCGGAAGACATTGAAAATCTGCGTCAATTGATCACCGAAACAGGGGCAACTACTCCCATTATTGCCAAGATTGAAAAACCGGAAGCCTTGGAACAGATTGAAGCCATCGTTGATTGTGCCGATGGCTTGATGGTTGCCCGGGGTGATTTGGGTGTTGAATTACCTTTGGAAAAAGTTCCCATTGTCCAACGGGATTTGGTGCTTCGTGCCAGGGCCCAGTCCAAGCCGGTGATTGTGGCGACCCAAATGCTTGAGTCCATGATTCAAAATCCCCGTCCTACCCGGGCAGAAGTCTCCGACGCTACCACCGCGGTAATTATGGGAACTGATGCGGTAATGTTAAGTGCGGAAACTGCGATTGGCCTTTATCCGGTTCAATCGGTCGAGATGCTTCACCGGATTTCCCTCGAAGCGGAACGATGGCAAAACTCTCTTCCCCAGCCACCCGATCCCGTTTTGCACGGAGGTCAGAAATCGGTCTTGCGGCTGGCTGTGGCCCGGGCCACCATGCAGCTAGCCCGGGACTTGAATGTTGGGGCGGTTGTTGTTCGCTCTTTGGGGGGTCGGTCGGCCCGGGTTGTTTCGTCCACACGGCCAATGGCCCCTATCATCGCCTTAACAACGAGCCCTGAAACGGTCAGGCGGCTAAGGCTGCACCGTGGTGTTATCCCATGCCTTGTAACCCAGGAGGAATTCAATCAACCAAGGCCTACGGCCCGGGAAATTGCCCGCCGATTGAATTTGGTAAAGACAGGGGAATATCTGCTTTTACTGGCAGGATTTGGCCGCGAGGAACCAACACTTACGGCCCTTCCGGTTTAGAGTCTTACACATGAAGATGATCTCCATCGTGGTTAAACCTTTTTTGGCGGAATCGGTTATCCGGATCCTCGAGGAATCAGGGCTTGAATCCTGGTTTGTACGCGAAGCCAAAGGATATGGACGGCAAAAAGGGTATTTGGACAGATATTTGGGAGGTGAATATTCCATGGCATTTCTCCCCAAGGTTGAAATCCTGGCCTTGATTCCAGTCCATGATTTTGAATCCCTTTCCGAAAAAATCGTCAAGGCGGCAAGGACTGGACGCATTGGGGATGGCAAGGTTTTTATTATGGCCGTTCCCGATTTGCTTGCGACAGGGTTTTAAGCTGTTCTGGCTCCATCACGGCGATTTTTCCTTTGTCAAGGTGCCAAACACTATGGGCCAGTTGGGAAATGGAATTGAGATCGTGACTCACCAATAACACCGTTACTCCGGTTTGTTGGTTGATTCTGGCAATGAGTTGGTAAAAGCGCTCCACATCCTGATAGTCGATGCCTGCAGCGGGTTCATCGAGCAGTAACAGTTCCGGGTGTGGTTCCATTGCCAACGCCAATAAAACCCTTTGGAGTTCACCCCCTGAAAGTTTTTCCACCGGTCGATCCAGCAAAGATTCCGCGGCACCCACCCCTGTTAAAATGTTGACCATTCGTTTTCGGATAGCAGGTCTCAAACCAAAAAACAAAGGTTTTCGTTGCAAGGCCAATCCAAGAAAGTCAGCAACAGTCAACGGCAAATGTGCTTCATTTCGCAGCTTTTGTGGCACATACCCCACCTGCGAGGGAACGGGGCGACTGTGATCGTGGCCACAATGGTAGCGAATGGTTCCCTGGTGAGATATCTCTCCCAAAAGCACTCGCAAAAGGGTCGATTTTCCTGCACCATTCAGGCCAACAAGGGCGGTTATTTTCCCAACCTCAAGTTCCGCATCAAGGCCATGAAGGATGCAATTCCCACCGAGTGCCACATGGACACCACGCATTGTCAAAAGGGGTTGACAGTTGGCGTGGCGGGAAACCGGTAGGGACACCAAAACGGGATTGGTTCCAGGACCTGACGGTTTGGCACCTGCAAAGGATTCGGTCAAGGAAGCCCCTCCACAAGCCGATCGAGGTTATTTCCCAAAATGCGCACAAACCACTTGGCATCAGGACCTGCCGGGTCTTCGCAGGTCTCCATCGGATCAATTTCAATGAGCCTTGCATCCAGTCCGGACTTTTTCAGTTCGCCAAGGAGCCACTGGGCGGCAGTCGTTTTAGGATATTGGGGCTCTACAATAATGGTTTTGATCCCGACCTTTTTACATCGCTCAACCAACTTTGACAACCTGGGCGAGCTGGGTTCATCCCCTGGACCCGCCTGAATCACATCCACCACTTTAATACCAAAGCTTTGGGCAAAATAGGCCATGGACTCGTGCATGGTAATCACCTTGCGATCGGTTTTGTCCTTAAGGCGATCAGGGAGAGATTTCTTTAGAGCCATTATCTCCTGGACCAATCCTTCTGCCCGATCCTTGAACCCTTTGGCATTGGGAGGATCCATTTCCGACAATTCTTTCGCAATCTCCCGAATGCAAAAGGCGGATTGCGGAACACCGAGCCAATAGTGGGGATCTTTTTCCCCATGGTGATGTTCGTGACCCGGATGTGCCACCTCCGCCTCATCATGGTTGTGGGGAGACTCCAAAACCAGATCTTCGGGCAAAAATTGGCCCAAGTTAAGTGTTCGCATGTTGGGACCACCGTGTCCCTTTGCTAGCTTTCCCGCAAAATGATCATCCAAGGTCAACCCATTCATCAGGAACAAGTCGGTTCGCCTCAACAATTGGCCATCTTTGATTTGAAATTGGTGATGATGCGGGCCGTTGGTGGTGCACAGGGTTTTTACCGATCCCTTGTCCCCCAAAATGGATCTTGCCCAACTCGCCAACGGGGGAAAGCTGGCCACAATTCGTGGCGAGGTCGTCTCTTGTCCCCATGGATCAGGCGCACTCGAACAGCCAACCAAAGCACTAAGGCCAAGGCTCAATCCTATCCAAACCTGCCTCATCAGAAATCTCCGCTCCTAGGGTTTCTCGCGGCAAAGGAATGATTTCTCAATCTTTTGGCCATCCAGTTCCGCACTTACCCTGTAGACCAAATCCCGGGCTTTTTTACCATTCTCCGGAGTTTTGGCAACGGGATCAACCGCAAGGGGCACTGGAATTGGAACATCCCAATATATCGACTGGAATCCTTCGTTATTCCTTCCCTTAAGCGAGGCAACAACCTTTCCGGCTGAATCCACAATGTTTATTTGGGGGTTACCTTTCGCTCCTCTGGGGACATAAAAACCCAATTCCACCCCAGGCTTGGGATTCGTCCCAATAAAATCCAGGCCGGGTCTGATTTTGGTAACCCTTTGCAAGGGTAGCCTTTCAAAATCTGAAATGTCCAATAAGGAAAACTTCTTTGGAATCCCAAACTTTTGTACATAAATTGCAACCGATAGGTCCAGAATCCAGACTCCTCGACCATGCGTCCCTACAACCAATTCGTCGGTTTTACGGGAAGCTGCCAAACCATGAATAGGAACCGTGGGAAGGGAGTCCAATTTGAAAAACGAATCCCCGGCGTTTACGCTGCACCAAAGTCCATTTTCTGTGCCCACAAACCACAATCCAGGCTGGGTGGGGTGTTCCAGGACAACATGAATAAACCCTGACCTTTCCCCATCCGCAGACAACCTGGAAGAAAGATCCAACCAGGATTTCCCTTCGTCATTCGTTTGAAAAAGGTAAGGGCGATCATCCCCCAGACGATGTCGGTCAACCCCAACCAAAGCAGAACCTTTGCATTTGGCCAAGGGACAAATGGCCCGGATCCACCCAGGGGTATCTAGAGGTATGTGGCTCCCTACCTCGGACCAGGATTTCCCCAAATCTTTTGTAACATGGACCATTCCATCATCGGATCCGGCCCAAAGGCAATGGCGATCGATTAAATCCTCAGCTAAAACAGAGAGGTTATTTCCCGATTGGGAATCTGGCCCGGGAACGCCGCGGGTAAGGTCCGGGCTGATTCTTTGCCAGTTTGCCCCTTTTGCCTCGGAACGGAATACATGATTCGCACCAAAATAGATCGCATTGGGAGTATGTTTTGACATTATCAGAGGGGCATTCCACTCAAAACGCAAGGCAGGCTCTCTTTCCGATGGCCTTGGCCTGATATCAATACTAAGGCCTGCACGAAAATCGTGGCGGCGCAATCCCCCATTTTGCGATTCAAGGTAGGCAATATGAGCCGTAAATGGATCCTGCTTGGCTTGAAATCCATCCGCACCAAAGAGCCGACTCCAATCCGTTGCCAGGATTCCTTCGGGACGGCCTGTCCGGGAAGGACCAATCCAGGTTCCATTGTCCTGGAGGCCACCCATTACCCGATAGGGTGTCCGTTCATCAACATCCACCGCATAAAACTGGGAAAGTACCATGTTATTGTGATGGACCCAACTCCTGCCACGGTCTTTGGAAGAATATAGTCCTCCATCCGTACCCAGGATCATTGTCCGAGGTTCTTTTGGGTCAAAAACCAAGGCATGATGGTCAGGATGAACATTAAATCCCATATCGCTTCGAAATGTTTTACCTCCATCGGTTGTAAGAAACAGGGGAATGCCAAGGACCCAAATCCGTTTGCCATCCTTTGGGTCAACCCGAATCTGCCCAAAATAAAAGGGGCGTGGACACAGGTCATTTAATTTGAACCATGAATCCCCTCCGTCAAGGGATTCAAAGATCCCCCCGGTTTCCACAGGTCCGGGAATACCCATGGTGGGAACCTGGTCCGGGACATTTACAATTTTGGTATCACCAGTCTGGATCACCGCCAAAATACGACCGGGTTTTGTTTTATCGAAATCGATGCCACACCTGCCATAGGTCCCCATGGGAAGGCCCATAATCGCTTTTTGAAAGGATTTTCCGCCATCTTTTGAATGGTAGATCCCAGCTTCGGAGGCAAACTGCTCCTGAGGGTTTCCACCCGCAAAAGGACCACGCCGAACCCGGTAGGCACAGGCCACAATGTGGGAAGGATCGTGTGGATCCAACCGCACATCCACCGCCCCAACATCACCAGGAACCGGCAGGACCTGTTTCCAGGATTGGCCGGAATTCTCGGTTAAAAAGAGTCCCCGTTGGCCCCCTTCATTCCAAAGTGGACCAAGGGAAGCCACGAAAATGCGACTAGTGTTCCTGGGGTCAATGACGATTCGTCCAATGTGCCTCGATGAGGCCAATCCCTTTTTCTGCCAGGTTTGACCATTGTTGATTGAAACATAAACCCCATCACCCTGGGAGACGCTGTTTCTTGGATTGGCCTCCCCGGTCCCAACCCAAATTTCCCTTGGGTTATTGGGGTTTATTGCCACCGATCCCAAGGTGGAGGTGGATTCCTTATCAAAGGAACAGGTCCAGGTGATGCCAGCATTTTCCGTGATCCAAAGTCCTGAAGAGGCCGTGGCCACTAACCAACGGGAACTGTTGGTTGGATCCAAGGCAATTTCGGTTATCCGCCCGCCCATATTCGCCGGCCCAATCGACCTGGCAGGCACGGGAATCGATTCCCCTCGGACCATTTCACCCAAAAATAGCCGACAGGAGCTTGGAACAAGGCCAATCCAAACCAGCAGGAAATAGACACCAAAAAAGCCCTTGGGCTTAAACATTACTTTGCGACATCAACAATGACCAACCGGGCCGCCTTGTAGGCATTCTTGATGGCGGTAGCCCGGGCCTCCATTTGCCCTTCATTAAAGAAACTTCCAGGCTGATTCCTGGCCAACCCGGCGAGCTCGAATGTCAGGGGCAAAAGGCGGATGAATTCCTGAATTTTTTGCTGTTGGGCTTGTGCGTTGTCTGCGCTCATGGGGAAAACTCCGCAATTGGCTTGGGGTTGGGATGTACCATTATCCCCCGTCATCTTACTCATGAACCGGTTTGATTCCAACTTGCCGATGAAGGGGATCCACCAGAACCCTATAAAGTACCATTCAAGTTTCTCTGGTTTGGTCCTCCGGAGTGCGCTTGTGGAATTGGCTCGCAATTTAAAAGTAGAATCTGTCGGCCAACTTGCGTTGATGCCACCGATCGCTCTTTCCCCCAGACAAAGCGTTGAGGAAGCCATCCGGTTAATGCGAAGCCACGGATCCGGATGTGTTTTGTTAACCATTGAAGGCAGGTTGTCTGGAATTTTCACGGAAAAAGACCTACTTTGCCGGGTTTTGGTCCCAAGACTCCCCCTTGCCACGGCCCTGGCGGAGGTTTCAACCCAACCTCCCACTTTTTTGGGGGCGACGGACCCAGTGGGCTTGGCAATGGCACGAATGGTAGAAAATCGAACCAGACACATACCTGTGGTTGATGAATCCCAGCGACCGGTTGGGGTCCTTACTTCCCGTATCCTCCTCCGGTTTATTGCCCAACATTTTCCAAGAACCATCCATACACTGCCGCCTCGCCCATTTAAACCAAATTCTCAATTCGAAAACGATGAGCCCCTTTGCCAGCAAACCATGAAAAAGGGGAGCCTGTGAATCCAAAGCTCCTCCCTCCAGACCCTACCCATTTACCTACACCCAATTATCCAAACCCAACCTCCAAAACTTGCCATGAATGGATTCAAACGGGTGCCCCAGGATACAAACGGTTGCACCTTCGCATTGCAGGGGACTTGGGCGATGGGGTAGTTCAGCTTGCCAGGCTTGCCGCCCGCGGCTTTGCCATGCAAGAGTACCCCGTAGAACTTTGCATTCATCCCACCGCCTGGATTCGTGCTGACCCCGGTACCCCTGGGGCTCACCTGATGATAGACCTCTATGCCCTGGTTCCCATGGAATTTCATTATTCCAATAGGCCCTATTCTGAGGAAACAAACGGTTTGGAGGGGGGAATTGATGGTTGGATTGCTTTTAGGTCCAACTCCCTGCCCCATGGATTTTCCCCACAAAAAGATCGGGTTTGGGTCCTTGTTGATGCGGATGCCCTAAGTGCCCGCCAATTAGCCATGCCTCACGACCTGCCTTGGGATACGGCAAAAAGGGAGGTTGAAATCCACTCCTTGTCCTTTCTGAACCTGCCAAAAGAACTGGACCTGGATAGACATTGGCGACGAACCCAGCGTTTACTTAGTCCCCGCGAATTGGCCCGTTGTCGCTCTTTTACACCACTTGGATGGATTGCCGGTCGTTTTGGCCTGGAAATGGGACCGTGGGATTTATGGATCGAAGAACATTTCCGGAATCACCCTCCCATGAAAGACATGGCCCAAAGCCTTCTCCGAGCCGGCCAACATTGTGCTTTAGCGTTAACCTCTTTCCAGCCAACCCATCCCTTTCAAAAACCTTCCCGCACCCTGCCCCTTTTGGACCGTGGAGTATGGAAAATGGTTTCAGGATTTGAAGCCCTGATAAATGGCCTTTTGGACTCCATTTCCAGGTTTTCAAAACAAATCCATATTTTCGCCCCACAAAGTCCAACTTATGCACCGTTGCTAATCCTGGCCTCCGGTTTGGAATCGCATGGAATCATCATTCACCCGGCCGAAAGCCCATGGGCGGCTGCGTGGAATGCCTGGGGTGCATGGATGGGTGGCGCATGTGTCCTTGTGTTGGGAGCCGGGGATTTTCGTCCATTACTTCCCCAGCAAAACCCCTTCCGATCGGGCGGTGGACTCGTTTTTCTCGACCCCGAAAAAAACCAGCCTTTGGAAATGCCAACTCAATTGGTAATTGATTCGCCTTCAGCACTCGAAACCGTCGCAAAAACCTGGATTCATTCCAGGGAAATCACCCATGTTAACCATGTCCGTGATTTATGGAACCGCGAAGAACCCATTCACCTGGGATTAAAACTATCAAACCTTCCCAAAATAGCACACCATACGGCTAGGGAGCCCAAAAAAACAGAACTCGAATACATATCTCCCAAAACGGATTTACCACCAAACGGGCCAAATTCCAAAAATGGAAATGCACCCCATCCCAAGCCAACGCCCAAACATTCCCCCCTGAACACATTCCACTCCCCAAAGCAGGGTTGGTGCCCAGGTTGCGGGAATTACTCCATTTTGGAGCATTTGACTCCGTATCTTGAAAACGGCGTTCCGGTAGTAATTCTCGGCGCTCCCGGATGTGCAGGGCTTTTGGGTGATTGGCTTGCAGTCCATCAGTCCCATTGCCCTACAGGTGCGGTGATTCACGCCGCTACCGGGCTTTTTCATGCCTGGCCCGAAGCCATGATTTGGGTTGCGGCAGGGGATGGCGAGCTCAGCGGCCCAAGCTTGGGGCCCTTTTTGGGTTTGGTCCGGCAAAACTACCCCATAAAGGTTCTCTTCGTAAACAACGAATGTGCCGCAGGTGCAAAAGGTTTGACAACCCCGGTCTCAGGACCCCTGGATTACCACAATTCGGGAGGATCCCCGCTCCCTTTGGCAGGCTTACTCATTCTTGCCGGGGCAAGTTTTTATGCCAGGACTCTTGATGTCGAGGTCGACCAATTGGACGGAATCCTGGGCTCTGCATCCAGTCATCGAGGTTGCGCCATTGTCGAAATTTGGCAAAATTGCCGTGTCCACAACGACGCCAACCATGACGACCTGATTGATCGCCATCTGAGCAAAAAACATCGCCTTGACCTGCATCCAGGCCGACCCATGAGTCCTGAATGCGATCCGGACAAAGGACTCGTTTGGGATGGTGGAATGCTCGTCGCAAATTCCCAATCGGGAACCGACCCTGGCCCATTTTTGATCCATGATCCGACTACCACAACGCCGACTCTGGCCGTGGCTTTGGTAGCGATGGGCCTGAATAACCCTGCTGAGCCAACCTGTTTCGGGATATTCGTGTCCAGGCGACTTCCTTCACGCACTCCTGCTTTGTCTATGGGGGGAAGTGGACCCAAAAACCCCAATTCAAAAGTCTGGATCCTGCCTGACTACCCGGAAACAAATGAGGCCTATGTTCCGGAAATGCTATTCCCCCCCATGGGGAGTACTCCATGAATTGCCCCTGCTGCAATACCCGGGTCATTTCCGGTGATCCCTGGTGCCCCGATTGTTGGACTCCACTAGCCAACGAAGGATCTGCCATCCCCCAGGACCGGGTGGAATGGAGCTTGCTTCGTGACACCGTGGCTAAACTTGGCCCAAACAAGGTTCCCATTTATCCAAGAGCCACACCCGTTGGGTTTGTCCTGGAAGGAATGGAACGCGAAAAATCTACTTCTGCCATCCTTATCAGGGATAATGGTTCCCTGGCCGGAATCCTGACAGAAAACGACATCCTCAACCGCATCGCTCCCCTTGGCCCCCAAGGTTTGGAGCTACCTGTTAGCCAATTCATGACTCAAAACCCCCATACGATCCAGGAACAGGAATACCTGGCCCGCGTCCTTCAAATCATGGACGGAACAGGCTACCGCCACCTCCCCGTGGTCCGTGGCGAAAAACCGGTTGGCATGATCACCCTCGGAGTCCTAATGCGCCATTTTCGAGAACTTTGCACCGAGGCCCTTGGATAAGCCTTGGTTGGTCGTTCATACCTTTCCCATCGGTCCAATTGTTGTCTTTTTTCCAATTGCCAAAACCCATTTTGCCGCCGGGATTCCAAGGGCGATCGTAACCAGACTGCAAAGGGAAGGAATGCGGCGGTCAGGGTCCATCACCATTACAAGGATCGTCCAACCTGAAAGGAGCAAATATAGAATTGCCGGTAGGGGATGAAACCACATGCGAAAAGCAGGTGCCAAATCGGTTCGTCTCCTAAGCGGGAAAATGCTTGCAACCACCAGGGTACTAACCATCGTTAACCCAACCGAAGTGTAATCCAATAATTCCAGAAAGGAACCAGACCAACAACACCCGATGCTGACCAGCGCCTGGCAGGCGGTGGCCTTTGCAGGTGTACCCCGGCTCACCGAAAGGTCACCTGCAAACCGGGGAAACGCACCTTCAAGGGCCATGGCAACCACCACTCTGGGTCCGGTAAGGAGATAGGCACTTGCCGAAGCCACCAACCCGATCCCGAATAGAATGGCCACCACCCCGGCAACCGAAGGTCCCAAGGATTCCCTTGCCGAGATTTCAGCGATTCGACCCACTTCACCCGGGTTTAGGGTTTGGACCTTCGCTATATCCACTGACCAAATATAATAAACATTTAAGAGTAAATAGAGGGCTGTTACTCCAAGACACCCCCCCACCAGAGCCATTGGCAATTGCCTCCGCGGATCGCGAATCTCCCCGGCCAGATACGCGGCCCCATTCCATCCGGCATAGGCATATCCCACATAGGCCAGCCCGGTTCCAAGCGAGGACCACTCCCCACCATGGGGCCAATGACCAGCGGAAAAATGGCTCCAATCCCCCTTTCCAAAGACCAAGCCAACCATGGCCAAACCAAGGAGCATAATGACCTTGGCAAGAGTCGTTATCGCCTGCAGGGCTGCGCTTTCCGAGGCACCCAGGCAGTGCACCACGCTGATCAGGGCAATCAACAGCGTGGCTACAACAGGTTCACGAATTTCCCAAAGCCAGGGAGGGATATACCCGGTTGAAATATCGACAAAGGGAGCTGTCAGGTAATTCGCTGAAAGCCGTGCCACAACAGCGGTTGGGGCTGCAAATCCAAGGAAAAAGGTTGCCCAACCCGCTACCGCACCGGTTTCTCGTCCAAACGCCTCCCGCACAAAAACATAATCCCCACCCATTCGCGGAAGGGCCGTTGCCATTTCCGCAAGGCAAAGTGCCCCGGACAACGCCATTATCCCCCCAATTATCCAAATGACCAACAATCCCCAAGGATTTCCGGTTTGTTGCAGGGTATAGCCAGGGGAGGTGAGGATTCCGGCTCCAACCATGCTGGCCACGACCAAAAAAACACCAGACCAAACCCCATAGGGGCGACCGGGGTCGGCTTGGAAGTACGATTTCGAATGTGTCGGATTGGATTGGGTTGAGGTCATACCCCGTTTTTTAGCCATCGAACCCGGCTTCAAACAGGGTTACAACCATTTTGCCCTTTTATGAAAAAGGGCAAATTGGTTTATTTCGCCCCACCCATTATCCTTTGGTGGTTTTCCGCCGTCGCCTTGATCACCAGAGACATGGTTCCGGGATGATAGGTAATTCGGGATTGGCCATCCGCCCCAAACGCCTGAGAGTCGATTCCCGTGATCATTTCCATCAAAGAGAGGACATTTTGCCTCATGATGAGTTGTTGCCCCAAAGGAGTTCCTGCTGGATTAGGGCCGTAAAGTAGAACCGGGTTTCCCCAGGCATTGCGCCAGAGCTGGTAGTTCCAGGTTGGAGGCGCAAAGACCGCAGCCAGGTCACCCACATAATAGGTTCGGGTGAGCAGGGTGGTTCGGGCTTTTTCCTGGCTGACAACCTCAATCCCTTCATCCACAATCCAATAGCTCAGGTTGTATTTGGCTACCACCATTCGAATGGCACTCCGGATGGTCAGTTTTCCGGATATTTTGGGAGTTGTTGCGGAAAGGATCACGCTCCCCGCACCTTGGGAGTCAAGGTCTGCCTGGCTGTAAAGGACCTCAATCCCATGCTTGTCACTTAAATATTTGAAAAAATCCTCAACCGTTACATTGTCCAATTCCCGACCAATGGGTTGATTCAGTTTTTTGATAATGGCTTTTTCTGCTGGGGTTGGGTGGCCATCCATCGAGGATCGATTGGCCAATATTTTTTGTCTTTCGGCAGAGGGCCCGGTGAAATCCTCCTTGGGAGCTATCCCGGACTGATCAACCCCATTCAACTGCTCACCCAACGCTTTTTCCCGCCTTTCCCCTAACTTGGCTTCCGCTTCCGCCTTGCGACGGCGGTCGTTCCAGAGGCCCTCCTCGTCCAATTGAGCCCTTTCCTTGGGAAGGGGTTGCCCGGTTCCCGGTTTGGGATGGGGAAGGACTGGCAACGCTCCGGCCGACTGACTCAAAACCTCCAATTCACGGGTAATGACCCGGTCAAGTTCACTAATGGTCGTATCAGGAAGGTCCGTTTCGCGTCTGAGGTCGGCCCGGGCACCTGACAAAATTTCCCGAGCTCGAGTATCCGTGGCCCGACGGCTTGCCCGGATGGCTTCGCTTACCCTCGCTTTGGCCCGATCTATAGCAACCTGACGATGCCCAGAAACTTCTGGAAGGAGGTCTTGGGCCAAAAGGACATTACCGAATTGCAAGATTCCACAAAGGAAAACAATCGCAATGGTCCATTTCATAACCGCCTCCCTGTTAGGGCCTACCTACCATTGTACCATCCAAAAGGCCATTCAGAGATGGCGTGTCCAACCAAAGAGTTACGGGGCCATCATTGGTTGATTCGACCTCCATCAAGGCCTGAAAGATACCTGTTTCAACCAGAACACCTTTGGCTCGTAAATGTTGGACAAATTTTTCATAAATCTCTTTGGCAAACTCAACAGGGGCCGCCGAGGAAAAATCAGGCCGCCTCCCTTTTTTGCAATCCCCATAAAGTGTAAATTGGCTCACCACCATGACGCTTCCACCTGTTTCCAACAGGGAAAGATTCAACCTGCCATGGGAATCATCAAAAATCCGCAAGGTAAGGATTTTTTCGGTCATCCATTGGATTTGCAAGTCGCCATCACCCTTGCCAATAGCTACAAAGACCAGGATCCCCGGACCTATTTGCCGGATAATTTGTCCTTCTACCAGAACCCTTGCTTTGGAAACCCGTTGAAGTAGGACACGCATAATGCCTCGATTCACCCCTTCTTTAGCCAAGCCTTTGGATGGAACCTACCGAATCCTTACAGATTTGAATCCAAACCTAACCTATCACCATCAGCCCCCATTGAACTCCAATAAAAAACTTGGGGCGGTGCCAATTGCTGATTGATTTATCAACCGACGGTTCCAGGCGGCTGGGGAGGGTCTGGCAACCGATCCTTAAATTGGGGCAAAACTCAAAACCATTTGGGAAATGAGCTAAAAGCAAGATCCAAGGCAAACCTTCCATTCATCGTGATGCTTGGTACCCCATTTCCCAATATTATTATTCGCCTCTTAATTTTTTGGCGGTAGAAAAGTCGGCCTGAGCCTCCCGGTCTTTGCCTATTTCCTTGTAGGCGTTTCCCCGAACATCATAAAAATCGGGGTCGTTAGGGTCGATATCTATGGCTTTGCTATAATCCGCAATGCTTTTATCGAATTGTTTGAGCCCCAAGTTTGCGGCTCCCCGAACTCCGTAGGCATAGGCCATTTTGGGATCCAAGGCAATGGCCGAATTACAATCCTTAAGGGCGTTATCGAATTGTTCGAGCCCTAAATATGCGGCTCCTCGAACTGCGTAGGCATTTGCCATTTTGGGATCCAAGGCAATGGCCGAATTACAATCCTTAAGGGCGTTATCGAAATGTTTGAGCATTAAATATGCGACTCCCCGATTGTAGTAGGCATTTGCCATTTTGGGATCCAAGGCAAGGGCCGAATTACAATCCTTAAGGGCGTTTTCGAATTGTTCGAGCCCTAAATATGCGGCTCCACGGTTACCGTAGGCATAGGCCATTTTGGGATCCATGGCAATTGCCGAATTACAATCCTTAAGGGCGTTTTCGAATTGTTTGAGCCTTAAGTATGCAGCTCCCCTGTTGGCGTAGGCATCTGCCATTTTGGGATCGATTTCAATGGATTTGGTATAATGATCAATGGCTTTGTCAAACTGATTATATTTTGACATTTCGACACCTTTGTTGTATTCTATTATTGCTTTATTTGTATTTAATACATTTAAAGTATGCGTTCACGGGATTTTGAGATTTTAGTTGACACGAATGGGTCTTTCCAGCGATACCAGCTGGCATGCAGTCACCCGACATACTTTTGGAAACGGTACACGATCTCGAGACTTTACTCAGATGTGCCAGGGAGGA
>SXGS01702272.1_pt1 | contig 46805 bp, 45 predicted proteins | sample 3174681 | NCBI WGS metagenome assembly SXGS01 (sample SAMN11356861, study PRJNA531348) | freshwater metagenome | isolation source: freshwater sample F1-80 | place: China: Fuxian Lake, Yuxi | collected 2017-12-25
ATCCATCTTGATCGTAAATTGATGGAAAAACGCATTTTCCCATGCATGGACATGAACCGATCGGCCACGCGCAAAGAAGAAATGCTACTCAACGCCGATGTGTTGAATCGTGTTTGGATTTTGCGTCAGTTGTTGCATCCGCTTAATGTCATCGATTCGATGGAGTTCTTGCTGTCCAAAATGAAGGGCACCAAGAGCAACAAAGAATTCTTGGATTCTATGTCTACATAAATGATAAACTCCCCTTCGCCCCGCGAGGGGGAGTCATCCGCGCAGCGGATGGTGGGGGTGCGATTCAAGTGCCCCTACAATATTTGTCTGATCCCAGTATTCCCCGTATGATTGCCCAGCGGGGTACCCATGTCGCGGATTGGCGAACTTCTCCTGCGCGAGAAACTGATCTCGTTGGCAGATCTGCAACGTGTTCAAGCGGAACAAAAAAAAAGCGGCGAACGTTTTGGGGCCGCGTTGGTTCGCCTCGGCTTGATGTCTGAATCCGATCTCACGCAATTTATTTCAAAGCAATATAGGACACGTGTGGTGGATCTCGATGGGCTTACCATCACACCCGAGATCTTAAAACTGCTCAAAGGTGATATTTGTCGCAAGCATTGGGTGATCCCTGTGCAGCGTTCGGGCTCGGCCCTGTTGCTAGCCATGGCCGATCCGTCCGATATGCATGTGGCCGACGATATCAAATTTTTGACGGGTTTGGGCGTAGAAGTGGTGGTGGCAAGCGACGCTCAGATCGATCGCGCCATCAAAAAATACTACGAAAACAAAAGTGGAACGGGTTTCATCGCAGCGAGCCCATCAAACGACGTATCGGATCTCGTGTTTGATAGCGATGGTGCGCAAGACACCTTGGGACCCTTGGATCTGAAAGAAGGCAGTGAGGATGCACCGGTTGTAAAGCTTGTGAATCTCATGCTCATGGATGCCATCAAAAAAGGCGCGTCTGATATCCATGTGGAACCCTATGAGAAATTATTTCGGGTACGCTATCGCATCGATGGATCTTTGTATGAAGTGATGAAGCCACCATTGGCCCTCAAAAATGCGGTCACCAGTCGTATTAAAATCATGAGCAATTTGGATATTGCCGAACGTCGTTTACCACAGGATGGTCGTATCAAGCTGCGTGCGGCCACGGGTGAAATGGATTTTCGCGTTTCTGTGTGCCCCACGCTGTTTGGGGAAAAAGTAGTGTTGCGTTTGCTTGATAAAAGCAATTTGCAGCTCGACATGACGAAGCTTGGTTTTCAAGAAGCCCAGCTTGCTGATTTTAAAGATGCGATCCACAAACCTTTTGGGATGGTTTTGGTGACGGGACCGACTGGATCTGGCAAAACAACCACATTGTATTCGGCTTTGTCCGAACTGAATAAAACCACCGAAAATATTTCGACCGCCGAAGATCCTGTCGAATTTAATCTGCCAGGGATCAATCAAGTGCAAATGCATGAAGATATTGGACTCAATTTTGCGGCAGCGTTGCGCGCATTTTTACGACAAGATCCTGATATCATCATGGTCGGTGAGATCCGTGATTTTGAAACGGCAGAAATTGCCATCAAAGCGGCTTTGACGGGTCACATGATGCTTTCAACGTTGCATACCAACGATGCGCCTTCAACGGTTTCGCGTTTGATCAATATGGGGATCGAACCTTTTTTGATTACGGCATCGCTTAACTGTGTGGTGGCGCAAAGACTTGCGCGTCGCGTGTGCATTGAATGCAAAGAAATCGTGCCGATGGATGCACAAGTGTTGAGAGATTTGCAGGTGCCTGAAGAAAAGATTGGAACATTTGAGTTGTATCGTGGACGTGGTTGTAAAAATTGCGCTGAAACCGGTTACAAAGGACGGGTGGCTGTATACGAAGTGATGGTGGCCACTGATTCGATAAAGACCGCGATTCAGCGTGGTGCATCCACAGCGGAACTTAAAATTGAGGCCATTCGTTCGGGAATGCAGAGTTTGCGTCGATCTGCTGTGCTTAAACTTATGGAAGGTATTACCACCATCAGTGAGGTCAGCAAAGTCAGTATGTCGGATTGATAGTGCCATAGGATCTGGGGGAGATCATGGATGATATACGCGCGTTGTTGAGATATGCTGTTGCGCAGCATGCCACAGATCTGCATTTGGTTGTGGGTGCTCCTCCGATGATGCGTGTTGCAGGTGACATGAAACCGATATCGAAAGTTCCACTTGGACACGAAGATACCAAAGATCTGTGTTATTCGATCATGACGCCGGAGCAGCATGCCAGTTTTGAACGCGATTTTGAATTGGATTATTCGTTTCAAATTGAGGATGTATCCCGCTTTAGAGCCAATGTTTATTTTCAGCGTGGTGGGGTTGCTGCGGCCTATCGTGTGATCCCGTATGCTATCCCAAGTATTGAGGTATTGGGTCTTCCACCTATTGTGCAAAAAGTGTCGCACAAGCATCAGGGTCTTGTGCTGGTGACCGGTGCAACGGGCAGTGGAAAATCAACCACACTTGCCGCGATGATTGATTTTGTAAATCGTGAACGACATGCACATATTATTACCATTGAAGATCCACTGGAATATGTGCATACGCACCAAAAAAGTATCATCAGTCAGCGCGATGTTCGCGTGGATACACGCACGTTCTCCACAGCACTTAAGTATGTTTTACGGCAAGATCCCGATGTGGTTCTGATCGGCGAAATGCGTGATTTGGAAACCATGGAAGCAGCGCTGACTATCAGCGAAACAGGCCATCTTACTTTTGCGACGCTTCATACCAATTCGGCGGTTCAGGCCATCAGTCGCATTATCGATGTGTTCCCACCCCATCAGCAAGCCCAGGTTCGATCGCAACTTGCATTTGTGCTTGAAGCTGTTTTTTCTCAACTTCTTTTGCCGCGTATTCAGGGTGGTGTGGTGCTGGCCATGGAAGTGTTGATCATGACACCTGGGGTACGAAGTTTGATCCGTGATGGAAAATTGCATCAAATCCAATCACAGATCCAAGTGGGAAGAAAATATGGAATGCAAACCTTGAATCAAGCTTTGGCCGATTTGGTGAATAATAAAATCGTACGTGCATCCGATGCCTTGGAACGCAGCAGTGAACCCGATGAATTGCGTGCGCTGATCCAGATTTCGAGTCCGTAAAGGATAGTCGATGACATTTTACAAGTACCAAGCACAAACAAAACTCGGTGATGTACAAAAGGGTGAGATCGAGGCGCCTGATGTGGATGTTGCCAGAAATCATCTGGAAATACAGGGTTTTGTTCATGTAAAAATTAGGCGTGATTGGGCAAAAATTGAACTCAAGTTTCCAGGCTCAGAGAGTGTCCCTACGCGCGAGATGATGATTTTTACCCGTCAATTTGCAACCATGATTGATGCAGGTTTACCGATTGTCCAGTGTTTGGATATGCTTGGGGGTAAGAGCACCCATCCGGCACTCGCAAAAACCATTCGCGGTGTGAAGTCTAGTGTTGAAAGTGGGAAGACGCTTGCTGAGTCGATGTCTGCGTTCCCGAACGTGTTTGATAAACTTTTTTGCAATTTGATTTCGGCAGGAGAGTTGGGCGGTGTTCTTGATACGGTGTTGAATCGACTGGCTGCTTATATTGAACGCGAAAGTAAATTGCGCAAGCAGGCGACCAAAGCGGCATCCTATCCTTTGATGATGCTTGGTTTGTCGCTCACGATTACTGCGGGACTTCTTTATTTCGTGGTACCGAAGCTTGCAGCAACGTTTAAGTCGATGGGCAAGGAGCTTCCTGGTCCTACGCAGCTTGTGATCGATATCAGCGATGCGGTGGCACATAACATAGTTGCCATTATTCTCGGTATTTTCGGACTCATTATGGGAATACGTTATATTTTGAGCACCAAAATGGGACGTCGTTTGGCCGATGAATTGTTGCTTGCGCTACCGTTGATAGGGCCTGTGGTTCAAAAAATAGCAGTGGCTCGTTTTACCCGCACCATGGGGACCATGTTGTCTTCGGGCGTCAATATTTTGGAAGCCTTGGACAATGTGGCATCTGGTGCAGGGAACACGGTGGTGGAAGAAGGCTTGCGTTATGTGCGTACCAAGCTCAGTGAAGGAAAAACCCTCGCCGAACCCCTGGGAGAACTGAAAGTTTTTCCGCCGATGGTGGTACAAATGATTGCGGTAGGGGAGTCGAGCGGTTCTCTCGACATCATGCTGAATAAGATTGCTGACTTTTATGACGACGAAGTGGAAAATGCCATTGGCAGCATGACTGCTGCTCTTGAACCGCTGATCATGGTGGTTGTGGCATGCATGGTGGGAAGTATTATCATTGCGATGTACCTCCCTATTTTCAATTTGGCGGGTGGTGTTTGATTTCTTAAAAAGAAAAAAGGATACGATGTAATCTTTTGTAGCAACAACTATGTGCATGTGCCGATACACTTCATGCAGGGCTCGTCGGCTCTTGTAACAAAAATGGCGGCTCGTGGTATTTCCGGCGGGTTTTGTATGGCGCGATGATCGTAGTTTTGATCATCGCGCTTTTTTTTTGTTTTTTTTCGACCATCTTTTGTAGGGGACGTTCGTGAACGGCCCTGCGGCATTTGAATCATCATTGCAAAACGATTCGTCAACCTTATTAGGGCGGTTCTCGAACCGCCCCTACGTTTTTTTAAAAAAATCGATAGATGAAAATTTAAGCAGCGATAAACAAAACTTTGTAGGTATGAAGGCACGCATTGTGAAGGACAGAATGAATAGATCCCCCGAGGCCTTTGTGGGGTTTCGGAATGTCGCAGTCTTCGGTGGCATCTACACAGGCAAGGATCCCTGTTACCATACAGGTGCTAACCCAGGCGACACAGCCGACCACGACAGGAACGATGCTGGCACCACATCGCGCCATCGATAGCATTCGATCACAAAATGAAGGTTCGTTGCATGCTTGGCCATCGACCGCGGACCAGCATGCATCGCGTGCACTTAAATATGCACATGGAAGGATCCCAAAGACTGCAAATAAACCTGCGAAAAACGCACTGGGAATGACGCTTAACGCTGCAGTAACTATCGACAAACCATTTTCAAAAAATACGCGTACGCTTTCAAGGGGTTGTACCTCGCAGATGACAGCGACCGGTTCGCATGGACGATGATGGTGATCAATGGGAGGAGTGTCACATCGGTGATGATGCTGCTCAATAGCAGGGGGAGTATCACATCGGCGATGATGATGCACATGATGGTGAACAACATCGATCTTGATACGACACTCGACGGGTTTTTTTTGTTCTCCACAGCACGCGGGTGGTGGCAATTGGCCTGGTACAATGGCAGGGACATTGGGATCCGGGTACCACACAGCTGGAGGTTCTATTTCGCGTTGGCTTCGTGTCGTGAGTGATCGTGAATGCGAATAACTGTTCGCAGGTGTGTTATATGCGTAGGGTTGCGCGCGCTGAGCATGGACCTGTTGTGGGTAGTACCCCTGGTTTTGTCCGCGCGGTTGATCCGCATACCGATCATTTCCGAAGTATCTTTCTCTGATTACGCCTAAACTTGGTGCGTATTCTGCCCCATCGTGGAATTGTCTGGAGTCGTAGGGTTGCCTGTCTACACGACGGCTAGGCTCATAAACATATGCGCTCATTGCAATACCTCGGGGGGTGGCGGCCCTTAGGTGTGCACCTGTCGTCGACTTAACACACGCATTGTTTGTTAAAAAGAGAATATGCGATGGCAATGATACTGTTTTTTTTAATAGAAGAATCAATCGTTGAGATACAACACATCGCATGTTGCGCGCATGGCGTAGCGTGAAATGCCATGAATGGATCCTTCGAGCCCTTCGCGCTCTGGAGGAATGGTGCAGTTTTCGCTGGTATCTGCGCATGCTGCGATCCCTATGGGGATGCAGGTGACGATCCAAGCGACATAACCCAGTACGCCAGGAACGAGGCATGCACCCCATTGTGCTGTGCATATCATACGGTCAGCAAATGAAGATTTCTCGCAATCATCGCCAGCCAATCGCATGCAGGCATCGATAGCGCTCCAAAAAAGGATGGGAATAAATGCCAATGACGCAAAAGACAACGCGATGACAGCGCTAGGAATGATGCTCACGGTTGCAACAACCATGGACACACCATTTTCAAAAAGAACACGCTCGCTTTTGCACTTGGGTCGCGTATGGCAGTGGTCTGTTGCTGCGGGATGATTTTCGCATGGCGCGGGTTGAATGGGAGTAGGCTGAATTGGCGTGGGTTGAATGGGTGTGAGTGGATCCGTTTTGGTCGCGGCATTGGCGCACGGTGGTGGTGGTTTTGGCCCTGGGGGAAGAGGGATCGCGGGAATAAGTGGTCGGGTGGTGGTGGTACGCCATCGTGAGAAATTGCTTGCATCTGGGTTGAGTTCAACTCTTGGGACCGGAGCCATGCGACGTATACTTGGATGTGGGTCATCGAGATTTGTTTCTAAATACTGAGAACGGGTGCGGTTATATCTTGCGGGCAAGACGCCGTAATGTTCGATCGCGCTCATCGTAAAACCTCAAAAATGGGCGGTTCGAGGGTATGCATATATCGTCCGTGATTTACGAACGTTGCTTGAAAATTGGAATTATTACTAAGTCGAATTGTTTACTTCAATGAATCTGGTGAAGTCTGAATGTGTTTATTATGAACGCTTTTTGTTGAACATAGATGATGCGAGGGTAACGGTTAATGCGGCGTAACATAATCCGTAAGCGACACCAAAAATAATTTTATTCGGCGAAAAAACCAATCGATTGGCGGCTTCGGTACGCAGGGACATGGATGCAAGATCGGGGATCGCATGGTAGAGCAATCTAAGTGCACGTGAGAGTATGGGTGCATGCGTTTGCATATTTTTAACACTGGTCAATACCTGATCTGAAAAATTGGCGGCAATGATCGTGCCTGCCGCAAAGGCGGACGCAAGCGCAGGTTTACTCATTGTATTGAACAAAACACTCAATCCTACGACCACTGCCATTTCGCTCCAAACCATCGGAAATGTGACGATAAGTGCCATTGATGGGCTATGCCCCAATCCGAGGATGATACCTAGTGTTGAAAAAAGCATGATGCTTGTGAGTATGATCATGACGCACCAAAATCCCAATGCGCGTCCGACCAAGTATGTGGATCGTGCGATGGGGCGAACAAGAATGGCATCCATGGTGCGATGGCGAATATCCGCGGCCATCCGTGTGGTGACAAGCGCGATGGCAATCATACTTCCAACCAAACTTGCAGAGGTTGTGCCAATATCCGTGACGATCCGTACACGTTGTCCCAATGCGATATTGGCCAGTCCCACACTCACAATAATGAGACCCACAGTAAACAGAAGTGTGAGAATAAGAACGCGACTTCGGATGCATTCTGTGATGGTTGCCTTTGCAATGGTATGAATGGCATTCAAGCAGCACCTCGCTTTGTTTTGCTTTGAACTTCTCGCACAAATAAATCTTCGATGGATGCGAACGATGTAAGAATATTGTGAACGCTGTCCTCTTTATGAAGTTTTCCATCGATAATAATAGCGATGCGATCACAGAGCTCTTCCACGTCGGGAAGAATATGGGTTGAAAATAGGATGGTTTTTCCTCGTTGTTTCATCTTTCGCATGATGTGCCGTACATCGCTGCGTCCAATGGGATCGAGATCGCTTAAGGGTTCGTCAAGAATAAGCAAATCGGGATCGCCAATCAGAGCTTGGGCAAGTCCAAGCCGTTGAAGCATGCCTTTGCTATAATGACGCAGTTGGTCCCGTGCGGCATGTTCAATGCCTGTGTCATACAGCAATTCAGGGATGCGTGTGTCGAGGACGGTCTCGTCGATTTTTGCAAGTCGACCGTGTTTGCGCAAAATCTCTTGGCCGGTAAGATATTCGGGGAAATAGGGACGTTCAGGCATAAAACCAATGCGTTGACGAATTTTCATATCCCGATTGTTGCTTTCAAAAACTCTTATCGTGCCGCGGTCAATGCGAATCAAATCTAAAATAGCTTTGATGGTGGTTGTTTTCCCCGCGCCATTGGGACCTAAAAAACCTACGGTACTTCCACGCGCGATACGAAGAGACATGCCTTGCAATATGGGATGACGTGGCTCCCAAAAATTATTGCGCACGCTTGTGTGTAGATCTTCAATATAGATTGCGTCGTCACTCATGGGATTTTCTTTCGTTAAGATAGATTGCGTGGTCACTCATGGGATTTTTTTTCGTTAAGATAGATTGCGTGGTCACTCATGGGATTTTTTTTCGTGGATATTAAGGCGTGGCTTTGATCCCATGACGTGTCCTTCTGGATCGATGAAATAATTTTGGCCAAATGGATCGATGGGAATGTTTGGAATAAAACCTTGTGACAGTAATTTTTTGAAATTTTGAGGGATGTCTTTTTGGGTTGTCTTATAGTGTTCTATAATTTTTTGTAATTCACGCAGATCGAGTTCCATGCGCAAATAACGTGCTTTTTCTTCGTATTCGTTTCGCAAATCGGGGTCATCAATAGTGGGAAAAATAGCTTGAAGCATGGCCAAACCGATTTCCGGTACACCGCCCCGTGCTGCAAGTTGTGTTGCAAGCATGCGTGTATACGATGGCGCTTCGGGCCGTGTTGCGGCTATGGCCATGGTTTGGGCTGCCCTCGGGTTATCATCTAAGTAATGCATGGCAATAAATGAGATATAAAATGGAATGCGCCAGTTATCTGGAAATAGAGCAATGCCTGGCGATGCGATGTCATGGGCAATTTGTGGATCCATGCCATCTACCGTGAGTGCTGTTGCGGCAAATTCGTAGCCAATTTCAAATTGTGGATCGAGTGCAAGGGTAAGTTTAAGCAAGGGTACAACACGAGGCGAACCCTTTTTTTGCCATGCAAGATCACCAAATTCGGAGAGGGTGCGAAGCCAATAATAGTCTGCAACAAGTGGCCTATAGCCCATGGCAAGGGTGATGGCGGTTGCCGGATCGGGCAATATTTCGTGAGATGTTGATTCTGCATGTACGTATTGGATGAGCTGTTTGTGCAATTGTTGGGTCACAAAAAACAACATCGCTATTAATAGAATATTCCTCACGGCGTGATCCGCCGATCAGGACGTTGTTCTGATGCGAGGAAGTGGGTATTGATTGCATCATTCAGATCATTGCGACGCCAATCGAGCATCTCACGGTCGTCAATCAACCATTGATCACAAAATACATCGGTATCGATATTGCCAACGGCCACGATGGTAAATTCATCGTCGTATCGCGGAAGCGAAGCACCCGTAAAATCCAACTGGGATGCACAGGCTGCAAGGGGTTTTTCGGTTTGTACAAATGCTTTTGTGACAAGTTTATTGGCCCCCACCATGGCTTGGTAACCATAATTGTAGGTTCCGGGGGATCCGGGGGTCCATCCACACCATCCGCAGCGTAGATCGCCGCGTTCGGCCGCGGCGGACGTGAGTGCAGCAAATGCACCGCGCAAGCCCGCTGTTACTTCGGCTTGGCGATGTCGTTCGAGAATTTTAAGAAATACGGGCGCACCGATGGCAGCAAGTGTGGTGATGATCGCAACGACGACCATCAACTCAATGAGTGTGAAGCCAGAATGGTGTTTGTTGCGCATGATCACACTTTAGATAAATTATGTGTGGCATGAAAGTTCGCAACGTTTAGATTTAGGGGCGATGCTTGCTAAGCCCTTTTATGGACCGGCGGCAGCAACACCGCATGCGGTCCATGTGGCACCTGCCCATGGATTGGCGGTGACGTTGGACGTTGTCGCAGTGCCAACAAGATCGTCGGCAAGCAACCCACTTCGATTGCAACCGTCATGGGCAACAATATCGCATGCGGCATCATCATCGATGTTGCCGGCTGCTTGTGCTGCCCATTCGCCTTGAAGGGTTGGTGTGAGCATGGCTGCTGTTCCGATGGTACCCGTGGTGACGCCTGCAGCGGGTGCCGCACCGAGGCATGCACTCGCATAATTGCGCCCTGGTGCTGTTGCCCCTGGGATCACACCGCCCGCATTGATGACGGTGATGCCTGTCGACGTAACACCGCGTGCACCGTACTCATACCACAATGAATCGATGGACGTTGTCCAACCGCAAATCCCCGTGTTGGGGCAGCGATCCAGATTTTCGCCCGTGGCTAAAAAAGCGGTGAGTGTGGTGTAGATGGCCTTGAGATTGTTGCGGGATTCAGATCGTCTTGCCCGTGCCTGAAACGAACTGAAATTAGGGATCGCAATGGCCGCCAAGATACCGATGATTGCGACAACAATCATGAGTTCAATAAGTGTAAAACCCCGTGACATGGTCCGCCTATTCATGCGGTTCTCCTTATGTCCCCCCCAGGTTATATTAGAGAAACCATCGCGCAGGGGGGCTGGTTTCTTCGTGGTGTTCCCCAGTATTGGGAATACGTTATAAGTGTACTACCTTCTATTGACAGTCCCCAAACCATTGGCAGGTGATCGCAACCATGTTTGATGCTTTGCAAGACGTAAAACCACTCTTTGTGTTGATCTACGCCGCCTTTGTTGGTGCATGCTTGGGATCGTTTGTGAACGTGATCGTGCATCGATTGCCGCAAGGTCGTTCGATTATTCGACCACCCTCAGGATGTGATCATTGTGGTCGTCTTCTTCAGTGGTACGAAAATATTCCTATAATCAGTTACCTTATGTGTGTTGGGAAAAGTCGCTGTTGTAAAAAACCGCTGACATTTCGCCATATTATTACTGAAGTCATGATGGCAGTCTTGATGATGGGCGTGGTGTCACATTTTGGTTTGTCTTGGCGAAGTGTGTTGTGGAGCAGTGTTATTACAGCGGTTGCTACCCTTGCACTGATTGATTTGGATCACTTCTGGTTACCTGACAGTATCACTTTGCCACTTCTTTTGGTTGCTGTTTTGCTTCCATGGATCCCTGGCTGGATCACACCTTATCAGGCATTGTTGGGTTTGATCCCAGGCTTACTGATGTTTGCAGTAGGCTTTGTGTACCAGAAAATAACAGGGCGTGAGGGCTTGGGATTGGGTGATGTAAAATTGCTCGCAGGATTGGGTGCGCTTGTGGGTTTGCCGTCTGCGCTGTCGATTCTTTTTTTGGCGGCGGTGCAAGGTGCAGTGATTGGAAGTGTGATGTTGTTTATCGGACGGCGTACTTCTTCTCCTCCCACTGTTTTTGAAGATGGTTGGGTTCCTCCCGCCCGTGCGATCCCATTTGGTCCTTTTTTGGTATTGGCATTTTTAGAGGTGTTGCTGATGCCAAAGATTTTTGACGGTGCCCCATGGCGGGTGGTTCAGGTTCTTTTGGATGCCTATAGGCTTTAGCATGTTGACACTTCGCGAAGCGCGCGATCAATCCGTTGCAAAACTTGGAGCTGGACCTGATGGCGGTTTATCGCATCGATGGGTGACGTTGTGGAAGCTGGGCCCCATTCCTGTTGGTTTCCCTAATAGCGATTCACGAAGGCGAGCATTGCCGTTGCATGATCTTCATCATGCGATCACGGGATACGGCACGGACATGCGCGGTGAGTGTGAAATATCGGCGTGGGAATTGGCCAGCGGATGCAGCAACTTTTGGTTTGCGTGGTTTATCAATTTGCAGGGTCTTTTTTTAGGAATTGCGATAGCACCTTTGCGAACTTTGCGTGCATGGGTTCGAGGACGGCACAGCAAAAATTTGTATAACGATCCATCACCTATGCGGCATCTTGATAGGCCGTTGTGTGAGGTGCGTGGGGAGTTTTTGAGGTAAAAAAATATGAATATATTGGCATTGGTGACGTGGTTAAAATCTTTGGATAGGAGATCGCTTTCGTCCTATTGTATTGGGTGAGAGTTTCTAGAATAGTCGCAAGATGAGCATAAGAACCATCGTTTGGTTTCGCGGCAAGGACCTGCGCATTTCGGATCATGCACCGCTCAGGGACGCGCTGGCCACAGGCGAGGTTATCCCGCTGTTCGTGCTCGACCCCCATTTCTTTGCGCCCGCCCGTGCTCGCGAGCTCCCGCATCGCATGCAGTTTTTGCTTGATTCACTACACGAACTTGAGGCCATGCTCCTGGATCGTGGTTCACGCCTAATCGTTGTTGCGGGCAAAAGCGTGGAAGTTGTCCCGCGTCTTGCCCGCGAATGGAAAGCAGATCGCGTGGTTGCGCACCGATGGGTCGAGCCGTTCGCGCGCGAGCGCGATCGTCGTATACGTGAAGCTCTCGGCGTGAAGTTTGAGCTCTACGAGGGCGAGACGCTAATGCCTCCGGGTGCGCTGCGAACTGGCGTGGGCAAGCCATATTCGGTGTTCAGTCAGTTTGCGAGGGCATTCCGTCAGAAGGCAACGATTGATAGGCCTTTGGCGGCGCCGCGCAGTTTTTCTCCGGTGCCGAGGGATATTCTCGCCTGCGTGATCGATATCCCGACCTGCGATCAGCTCGGGATCGATCGCAATCCGGCTCTTCTTCAAGGAGGAGAGAAGGCCGCGAAGGCGCGGCTTAGGCGATTCCTACGGGATACCGCAGAGGCGTATGCAGAGCACCGGGATCGTATGGATCTCCCCGGAACGAGTCGGCTGTCTGCGGATCTCAAGTTCGGCACTCTCTCGGTACGCGAGGTGTGGACCGCGGTCGAAGATGCTCTCAATGGAACGACAGCTGCGCGTTCTTTTTTGAACGAGCTTTTGTGGCGGGAATTCACCCACAGCACTTTGTGGGATCGTCCCGAACTGCTTGATAAACCCTTCCGGCCTGCCTTCGAGGGCTTTCCGTGGCAATACGACGAAGAATTATGGCAAGCGTGGGTGCTCGGCAGGACCGGCTATCCCATCGTGGACGCGGCCTCCCGTCAGCTGATCGGCGAGGGATTCGTGCACAACCGTGCTCGAATGATTTCCGCAAGCTTCCTTTGCAAGCACCTGCTTATAGACTACCGACGAGGCGAGGCGCACTACATGAAATATCTCACCGATGGAGACTGGGCGCAGAACAATGCCGGTTGGCAGTGGTCGGCCGGTTGCGGTTGTGACGCGCAGCCCTACTTCCGCATTTTCAATCCCGTCACGCAGGGTGAGAAGTTCGATCCGGAGGGCAATTACGTTCGCCGCTGGGTGCCTGAGCTTGAAAAGATGCCGTCGCGTTACATTCACAATCCGTGGGAGGCACCTGAAACTGTGCTACGAGACGCAGGCGTTGTGCTCGGCGCGAGCTATCCACGGCCGGTCGTGGAGCACCGCTTTGCTCGCGAGCGCTTTCTCGCCTTTGCGTCGCAGCACCTCAAGCGCTAGAACGATAGGTTACGTAGGGGAAACTTGATTCTGTAAAATAGGCAATCGTTTTGACTTGGTCGGTACAGGTGCGGCGTCTTCTTCATCAAGATCATCGGCGAGATAGGCACCTTGGGTGTAAACCGGATTCAATGTTCGATCGAGCAGGTGCGAAGGAGTGACATTGGCCAGCGCATGCAAAATATTGCCTTTGAGATGCGGTGTTCTTGCGGTTAAATCTGTGAGAAGATTTTTTACCCATTTGCGTTGGCTATCAAGCGAACCACATAGATTGCATGGCAATATGGGGAATGCCTGTTGCTCAGAAAATTCTGCAAGCTCTTCTTCGGGGGCATAGCACAAAGGCCGGATCACCATTTCGTTGCCCGCATCTGAGACCAATTTTGGAGGCATGGCTTTGAGTTGGCCAGAAAAGAATAAATTGAGCAGTGCGGTTTCGATGATGTCGTCGCGATGGTGGCCGAGGGCCACTTTGTTGCAACCGTTGCGTGCTGCAGCTTTGTACAAAATGGCGCGACGAAAACGTGAGCACAGCGAGCAGTAAATTTTGCCGGGCTCTGTTTTTTCGATCACGGTTGTATAGGTATTTTGAAATTCGATTTCGTAAGGAACTCCTAACGTCTTGATATGCTCTTCAAGGGGCGCGGGATTGTGGCCGGGTTGGCCTTGGTCGAGGTGATATGCAAAAAGTTCAAACTTGAAGGGTGCACTTGCTTGCAGTTGCATCAAGGCCCACAACAAAGCGTAGGAGTCCTTACCGCCAGATAAGGCCACGAGGATCTTGTCGCCTTCTTCAAAAAGACCAAAATCGCGGTTGGCGCGTACGACAGCCTTTAGCAGTCGACTTTCGAGGCGTTTGGGATGCATGGGACGTGCTCATATAGGCTTGAAGCGTAAGTCACAAGCTGCGACGCGCAGGAGGAAATCACGTGAAAATATATACAAAAGTAGGGGACCGAGGCCAAACGGCTTTGTTTGGTGCCGGGAAAGTATCGAAAGACCATGTACGTGTTGAGGCCTATGGAAGCGTGGACGAGCTCAATGCCACCCTTGCTGTGGCAAGGGCCCATGAAGCCTATGAGCCATGGCTCGCGCCTTTGGAGCGTATCATGGGGCTTCTCTTTGCGCTTGGTGCGGAACTTGCGACTCCAGAAGCAAGCAAACGGCTGGCGTCGCTTGAGGATGCGGATATTGCGTGGATTGAAAGCGAAATCGATACCATGGATGCAGAGCTTCCACCCCTGAAAAACTTTATTCTCCCCATGGGAACCCCTCTTTGTGCATCGCTTCATCTAGCCCGTTGTGTATGTCGAAGGGCTGAACGTAGGGTGGTTTCTTTGTTAAATACCGATGCCGAAGCGACGGTCCTTGGCCTGATTTTTTTGAATCGTCTCAGCGATTTTCTGTTTGTATTGGCACGGGCGGCCCAGCACAAAGCGGGGTTCGAAGATATTCCGTGGTACCCACGTAAGAACCTATAAGCGGGCATGATCGTACGGTGCTTGCACTGTATAGGGCGCTTTGGGATAGTCTGCCGTGGTGCCTACAAAAAGTATCAAAAAGGTCTCGTTTAATTTTCGGCCCGGCCGTTGCATCGGACCCCAGTATGAGGTGGTTTGTTTGCTTGGGTCGGGCAGCGAGGGCGAGGTCTATAAAATTTTGGAGCGTGAGACGGGCATTCATCGCGCCGCCAAATTTTATTATCCGAACATGGAGCCCCACGACCGCGCGGTTGTTTGGTATGCGCAAAAGCTCAATCACCTGCGCAGTTGTCCGATTGTCTTGCAGTACCATCACACCCAAGCGATCCAAGTGGCGCGAAAACGCGTGCTTTGTTTGATTTCCGACTTTTGCGAAGGCGTGCAGCTTGAACAATGGCTTCTTCAACAAAAGGGTCATCGTGCGCCGCCCTTTACAGCGTTGAATATACTGTACCGTTTGGTGCAAGGTCTTGAGCTTGTGCACGGTGTGGGTGAATACCACGGTGATGTGCACTCCCAGAACATTCTTTTGCGCCCCCGGGGGGTTTCATTTGAATTGAAACTGGTGGATTTTTTTAATTGGGGCCCGCCCGCCAAACATAAAAAGCAACAAGATATTTTAGATGCAGTTCGCGTGTTTTATGAATGCTTAGGTGGGCGTCGCTACTATCGCGAGCAAGCACCGCAGATAAAATATATTTGTTCCGCTCTCAGACGTGATCTTCTTTTTGAACGTTTTCCTACCATGAGCGCCTTGCGCGTGTATCTTGAGTCATTCGAATGGATTAGCCTTTGACGAACATTTTTCGTCTGTTTTTCGCGATACGCAACATAAGCCGCTAACATCATCCTGCTTGTAAAAACCCATAGAACCCCATGGGAGGGCAGGAATGGAACCGGCAGATCGCCAGGGTACTGTGCTGACGGAAGGACTCGCTTATATGGCGGTGCTTCCCTATATTTTGCGGCGCGTAATGATTGTGGGCGCACATCTTGCGATTTGGTCCTGTGCATTGCTTGCTGCATTTGTTCTGCGATTTGAGTTTGTATTGGGGCCCGATCAGCGTACCCAACTGCTTATGGCTATGCCTATGATGCTTGCAGTACGCTTTGTGGTGACTGCATTGATGGGCGGATTTCATGGGCTTTGGCGTTATACCAGCTTGCATGATCTGCTTCGTGTTGTCGGATGCACATGCGTGGCGTCTGTCGGATTTTATTTGGCGATGCAATGGTTTGGTCCCCATGATTTCCCACGGTCTATTTATTTGATCGATTGTCTTCTCGCGATTTCGTCGGTGGTGGGTTTGCGTTTATCGGTGCGTATGTTGCGCGAAATATCGGTGGGACTTCATCGCAATGATTCAGGTTCACGTATGCTGATGATTGGTGCGGGCAATGCGGCTGAGATGTTTCTGCGTGATTTGAATATCAATCACCATGGTCGATTTCATGTGGTGGGCTTGCTTGATGATCATCCGTATAAACGTGGAGAAACGTTGCACGGCGTGCGTGTTCTTGGGCGCATCGCAGATCTTACCCGTATTGTCGAAAATCATACGATTGATGAAATTGTGTTGGCGATACCATCGCTTGGTGCCCATGAATTTCGTGCATTGTATGCAAAATGTCGCGCGACAGGGCTTCCGGTGCGGACACTTCCAAGTTCCTTACGGATCACCCACGGTCCGATGACCTTTCGTGAACTTCAACCGGTGAGTCTCGAAGATTTATTGCGCAGGGAACCAGTGCAACTTGATGATGTGTTATTGCGCGGTATTTTTTCCGGTGCGCGTGTGATGGTGACAGGTGCTGGGGGAAGCATTGGTTCTGAGCTGTGCAGGCAAGTGATGCGATTTTCACCCAAACGTCTTATTCTTGTGGAACAAGCCGAAGGTGCATTGTTTCAAATAGAGCAAGAACTTTTAAGAAGCCATCCATCATCCATGCTCACGCCGGCAGTATGCAATGTGGCTGATACATCGCGTTTGCAGCAGGTCATGCGCGATGAGGCTCCGAGCATTGTGTTGCATGCGGCTGCACACAAGCATGTTCCGTTGATGGAAGCACATCCTGGCGAAGCGGTGAAAAACAATCTTTTGGGAACTCACAAATTGCTTTCGTGTTGTGAAGCGATGGGTGTTGAACGGTTTGTTTTGGTGTCCACCGATAAAGCGGTGAATCCATCATCGGTGATGGGTGCAACGAAACGTGGTGCCGAACTTGTGATGCAAGCATTTGCAGGCCGAAGCCATATGAATGTATGCGCTGTGCGTTTTGGCAATGTATTGGGTTCTGCCGGAAGTGTCGTTCCCATTTTCCAAGAACAAATTAAACGCGGTGGACCTGTGACCATCACCGATCCTGAGATGACACGATATTTCATGACAATCCCCGAAGCGTCACAGTTGATTTTACAAGCAGGTGTGCTGGGCTCGGGCGGCGAAATTTTTATTCTCGATATGGGTGAACCGGTTCGTATTATGGATCTCGCACGTGATCTCATCGAATTGTCGGGTTTTGTACTTGGGCGCGATATCGACATCAAATTTACGGGCCTACGGCCTGGCGAAAAATTATTTGAAGAGCTTGCTCTTGATCATGAAGATCTTCATGCAACATCGCATCTTAAAATCATGATGGCGCGAAAAACGAAAATCAACGCCGATTTGATAGATGTTTCATTGGCTGATCTGGCATTTGCGGCATCCACGGGCGATCACGATGAAATTCGTCAAGCACTTGCTCGACTGGTGCCTGAATGCACATGGAGCCGCGCTCGCGCGCGACATGTGATGCCTGCGGCGTAATACGGTGCTGTCGCATATTTTCGCACATTCTTATGGGTCGAAATGGCTGGTATTGTCACACCTGATATGTCAATCATAGAATTTCATTCAGCGCAGAGCTTGAGACCAACGGTATCACTGCGTGTTGCAGAGCCAATGTTCATTGCACAGTCATTGATGGATATATATCTGCCCTCGGAACTGCAGATAAATCTCAAAAAAATACCCCTTGTGTCTCCTGCAGATCATGGGTCGTTGTGCTGGAAATTTAAGATCAAATGGGCTGATTGTACCGATGAAAATAACGTGATTGTTTTTTTTAGCGTTAAAAAAGATGAGCAAGGAAATACAGACGCGATCAATTTTAATATCAATTTTTCACATGGAAAATATGACCGTGGCAGTGTCATACGCGACATAGAATTTAATCATGACAATGATCTGGTTCGATTTTCTCGCGAACTTACGCTGATCCCTGAGGGCCAGCGTGGTCATGGATATGGAACGCGCCTCTTGCAGGGTGAAATACAATGGGTGCGAGTTTATAGTAAGAATTTGGATAGTTCTATTACGGGTTTCTCGATGCGCATGCCCTCCGTTGATAAACCACCGGGGCAGTTTGCCTGGCGCAAATCATTTGATTTTAAAAATGAATCGTCAAAATGTAATATTCAACGCCATTACCATAGATGGCTCACAGAAAATATGCCGGTATGGGAAGACGCTACCAAGTTGTCGGAAGCTTCACTTCGTGAAGCTTTGCCCAAAACGATAGAGCATCCATGGACTTTGGATGGATGTGTATTACCCTGTCCATTCGATCAGTATGTGAGCACGTTGGCCCAAGGCGAGGGCTATCCTGGTAGGGACATTTTTGCATGGGCATTTTGGAATGCTGACGCTCGAAATGCTACTTCTGCTGAATACTTGGATTTGACGTGGTATGGCATTCGCTATGTCAATCAACCGTGGCATGGCCCATTATAAAATAATGAGAGAAAGATCATGGCCTCAATACAATTGAATGATTCGCACCATACGAAGCAAATAACGCTACTGCATTATGAAGAACCGGCTTCTTTGGCCCAGTCTTTGCTCGATATTTATTTGCCTCCGGGAAGCCGTGTGCAGCTTCCACATTTTGGAAGTGAAGGTGAAGAGCTGGATGGTCCAGCTCTTCATATGTGGAATGAAAAATTCCAATGGCCGGGGGACAAGGAAAAAACGCGGGTTGATGTTAGCTTGCAAAGCGTCGAGACTGGATCGGCGCGATACCTGATTGTTGGGATCCAAGCCACGTCGCTTGATGGCGGTCTTTTTGACATTGTTCGGCATCTCGAATGCCGCTTGGATGGTTCACTTGATTTTCGTCGTGAAAGAACACTTCTCCCGGAGAGCTTACGTGGCAATGGCTATGGTACGGGATTGATTGAACGGGAAATGACCTGGGTGAGGGAGCGGAGCAGGTATCCAGAAAGTACCATTTCTATTCTGGCAACGCGTTTAGGAAATCCACCCGGACAATTTGTGTGGAGAAAATTTTTTGACTTTGCAAACGAGGATACCCAATCGTTTATTTCTGGAAAATACAGTGCTTGGGTCGACAGCAATGTTGCGAAATGGGCCTATGCAGCCAAGGTACCTGAAGCCGACTTACGCGAAATTCTACCTGCGACCATGGAGCATCCTTGGTCTTTGGATCAATGTGAGCTTCCACCCCTCTTGATGTCGCATTTCAAAAAGAAGGCAGAAAAGGAAGGCTATCGTGGCAATGCACTTGTTGCCTGGTATTTTTGGAATAGCGATGGCCTTTCAGGAGGTCATACGGATAGCAAGGGACTGGGCTGGGAAGGGATCCGGGTTGTGAACAAATCATGGCATGGTCCTCAATAGAATGGATAAAATAATATGGCAGCAATCGATTTTCATCCTCAACAGGTGCTCAACATCGCGTATGGGCAAAACGTAAATCCAGTGACATTGGTCCACTCGTTGGTTGATCTCTATGTTCCGGCAGGGCAATCAGTGGCATTGCGTGCCGTGTCGCACCCGCCCCATATCTTGGGCGCCTGGAAATTTAGGATGCAATGGCCCCATGACGATGTTGCATATGAATATAGCGCGGACTTGATACAAAATGATTCAACGTTTAATTTTTTTATTGAGGGACACGATTTTGATGTGATTAGAAAGATTGATTTTTGTTCGGGGGGTGAAATCAATTTTTACCGTGATATTACAGAATATCCTTCCGATCAGCGTGGCCATGGTTATGGTCGCGAAGCATTGTATCGAGAAATAGACTGGGTGCGTTCGCGAAGTACGCATCCAGACAGTCGGATATCAACCCATGCTGGCAATATAGGTACAAAACCATCGGGACAATTTGTTTGGCGCACGATGTTTGAATTTGATGTTAAATCGTGTGCGAGAATTTCTGAGATATACACCGCTTGGAAAGAAACAAATATTAAAGCTTGGGCTATTGCAACAGGATGCAGTGAAAGCATTTTGCGACAATCTTTGCCTGCGACCATGGTGCAACCATGGTCGTTGGATGATTGTGTCCTGCCCGAAAATTTTTCGAAATATTTAAAGACACATGCCCAATCGGAAGGCTACCCGGGAAGAGCAACACTTGCTTGGGCGTTTTGGAATAGCGACTTACGCGATCAAGATCCCAAAGATAAAAAACTATTGAGCTGGGATGGTTGTCGCTATGTGAATCGACCGTGGAACGGTCCTGAATCGAAAGCATGATTCTCCACTTTTTGTTATAGAATGATGGAATATAAAGGATACATTGATGGCAGCGATAGAATTACACCGGCGAAATCCTGTGAATATTATCGCATTGGCAGAATCGAAACCGACAGATTTTGCACAATCGTTGCTAGACCTTTATTTGCCTGCAAGAACCCGTGTGGATCTGAGTGCATACGAATCGAAAGAAGCATTAAAGCAAACTCATCTGGGATGTTGGAATTTTACGTTTCAATGGCGCGATGGATCTCCAAGGCAACTGGGCAGTGTGGAAATCAAGTCGATTGGAAACAAGATTACTTTTTCTGTTGAAGCCGAGGGCTTTGACATTCTCCGAGATATTTATCAGCTCTCAGATGGCTCAGTGGAGTTCCATATTGAGATGACGCAATATCCTCAAGAGGAGCGTGGTCAAGGCTATGGCCAACAATTGCGGGTCAATGAAATACAATGGGTTTGTTTGCAGAGTAAACATCCCGATAGTGCCATTTACAGCCAATCAGTACGTTTTAAGTATGCAGAAGCGCCTCCAGGTCAATTTGTATGGCGAAAATCACTGGAGTTTGATGGAGGTGCGAAGCATAGAATCTCGGGATTTTATAAAAAGTGGGTGACAAGAAATATGGAACGATGGTCGTATGCGACCCATATTTCAGAGCGTAAAATTCGCAGCATTTTACCCAAAGAAATGCAGCATCCATGGTCACTGGATGGATGTGTTCTTCCTGGTTCCTTGGGTAGGCATTTAAAGAAGATGGCAGAATTGGAAGGCTATCCTGGCAAAGACGTTCTTGCATGGGCGTTTTGGAACAGTGATGTTCGCAAAGGTGATCCACTTTGTGGCAAGGTGCTGGGTTGGTCAGGCATTCGATATGTCAATCGACCGTGGAACGGTCCTATTTAGTACCGATATTGATCTGACTTGAACGGTCCTGTTGGACTGATACCAATGTAATCGGCTTGGGCTGTGGTCAGTGTTGTGAGATGTGCACCAAAGCGATCGAGATGCAAACGTGCAACCATTTCATCCAAGGCTTTTGGCAGTGTGGTGACTGTCTTACCATACTTTTCAGCATTGAGATGCAGATCAAGCTGGGCCAACACCTGATTGGTAAATGACGTGGACATCACAAAACTTGGATGTCCTGTGGCACAACCAAGATTCACCAAACGACCTTCAGCCAATAGGATCACGCTGTGGCCGTCAGGAAAGCGCCATTCGTGCACTTGGGGTTTGATTTCAATTTTTTCAACTTCTTTTCGGCGTCGTAGTGCTTCAAGGCCAGCCATATCGATTTCGTTATCGAAATGTCCGATGTTGCATACAATCGCACCGTGGCGCATGCGTGCCATGTGATTGGCGGAAATGATATCAAAGTTGCCTGTGGCGGTGACGTAGATATCGAAATTTTGTTCAATGGCATCGTCGATGGTGATGACATCAAGACCTTGCATGCATGCTTGCAAGGCACAAATAGGGTCGATTTCCGCAATGGCGACACGCGCTGCTTGACCGCGCAAGGATTGCACGCAGCCTTTGCCCACATCACCGAAGCCTGCGACCAAAATGCGCTTGCCTGCGAGCATGACGTCGGTTGCACGCATGATGGCATCAACCAATGAATGCCGGCAGCCATACAAATTATCGAATTTGCTCTTGGTCACCGAGTCGTTGACGTTGATGGCAGGAAAGAGCAACGTTTTGGCTTTTTGACGCTCATACAAACGCAACACACCGGTGGTGGTTTCTTCGGACACACCACGAATGCTTTGAGCGTAGGGTTTCCAATAGCCTGGTGCAAGGGATTGCATGTCGCGAAGCAGTGTAAGGATGATGCCTTCTTCTTCGGAGCTTGCGCCATCGACATTAGGAACGCGTCCATCACGTTCGTGCTCAAAGCCTTGGTGGATCAACAAGGTGGCATCGCCACCATCGTCTACAAGCAACGTGGGCGATTGATTGCCAGGAAAACGAAGTGCCTGCAAAGTGCACCACCAATACTCGGCAAGTGTTTCACCTTTCCAAGCAAACACCGCGACACCTTTGGGATTCGTTGCTGTTCCCGTAGGGCCTGCAACCACGGCGGCGGCGGCGTGATCTTGGGTTGAGAAAATATTGCATGAGCACCAGCGGACTTCTGCACCCAAATCCACAAGCGTTTCAATTAAAACCGCAGTTTGAATGGTCATGTGCAAAGAACCCATGATGCGTGCGCCACGCAGGGGATTTTTGCCTTTGTATTGTGCACGCAAAGCCATAAGGCCGGGCATCTCTTCTTCGGCAAGCTCAATTTCCTTGCGACCAAAACGAACGGCTTCAGGGGTCATGGTCGCAACGCGATACGGTGCATCTTCCATGAGAGATTCTTGGGTATCGAGAAATGTAAATTCTTGGACTTTTTTGGCTGCTAACATTTTTTTGTCCTTGGCTGTACCCCCACCGCTCGCTTTGCGAGCAACTCCCCCTCGCTGACGCGAAGTGGAGTGCGTGAGGATGGAAATTAAGCAATACGATCCAATGCACGGGTCAGTTGTTGCATACGTTCGACACACGCCGCAATTTGTGCATTTTTTTCTGCAACGATCTCTTCGGGTGCACGGGCCACAAAATCGGCGTTACTAAGCTGCTTGTCAATTTTTTCGTGGTCCTTTTGTACTTTGACCAATTCTTTGCGCAACCGATCGGATTCAGCGGCGAAATCCACAAGGCCTTCAAGAGGGACACGCACTTCCGCGTGAGGAAGCACTTCGGTGGCGGTGCGCTTGGGCAAACTGAGATCGGATGTCAGTGGATTGAGCGATGCTTTGCCCAAGGCTTCAATGGCACTCTGATGTATTTTCAAGAGGGAAAATACGGCATCGTTGGTTTGTATGTAGGCGTTTACTTTATCTTTTGGGGATACTGTAAACTCCGCACGAATGCGGCGAATAGCCGTAATCACGCTTTTGACGCATTCGATGTTTTCATACTCTTTGGTATTTTGCACAAGGCGCGGTTCAGGATAGCGCGCTTGCATCACCGAGCCTTCGGTATTGGGAAGTGTTTGCCAGATCTCCTCGCTTAAAAACGGCATGACCGGATGCATCATGCGAGCAAGAGAATCAAAGATCTCAAGCAAGGTTTGTTGGACCAGCGATTTGTTGGCGCCGGAGGTTTCGCCATAGAGCGATGTTTTGGCAAGCTCTAAATACCAGTCGCAAAAGTCATCCCAAATGAATGCATACAGGGCCGAAGCGGCATCGTTAAATCGGTACGTCTCAAATGCGGCGCGCATGGCGACGATGGTGTGATCACGTTTCGATAAGATCCATTCGCGATAGGCAGCGGTTTCGGCATCCACCACACCATCATTTGCATCGGCGCGCTCTGCGGTGTTTTGCAATGAAAAACGAAATGCCTGCCAGATCTTGTTGCAAAATTTGCTGTAACCCTCGGCACGGCTTTCATCCCAGCGTACGTCACGGCCTTGGCCTGCAAAGGCTATCATCGTGAAGCGAAATGCATCGCAACCGTATTTTTCGATCATCACCAAAGGATCGACCACGTTCCCTTTGGTTTTGGACATTTTTTCGCCCTTGGCATCGCGAATAAGCGCATGAATGTACACATCCGCAAAAGGCACATGGCCCATGAAGTGGATGCCAAACATCATCATGCGCGCAACCCAGAAAAAGATGATGTCAAAGCCTGTGGTGAGCACCGCGGTGGGGTACCAACGTTTGAGGTCCGGTGTTTTCGCAGGCCATCCCATGGTTGAAAATGCCCAAAGGGCCGAGCTGAACCAGGTATCGAGAATATCGGGATCGCGTGTGATGTTTGTGCTGCTGCAACCTGGGCATGCGGTAGGATCTTCGCGGGTAACAATTTCTTGCTGGCAATTCTGACAATACCACGCAGGAATTTGGTGGCCCCACCAAAGCTGACGCGAGACGCACCAATCTTTGATATTGCGGAGCCACGCATAATACGTATTTTCCCAGTGGGATGGCACAAATTTTGTGGTTCCGTTTTCGACGGCTGCAAGGGCAGGGCCTGCGAGGGCCCGTGCATTCACGTACCATTGTTTGGAGATCATGGGTTCTGCGATGGTATTGGAACGCTCGGATCGACCCACATTCATCATGTGATCTTGGCTGCCACGATCAAGGCCCAATTCTGCGATGGCTTCTTTGACCGCAATGCGTGCTTTTTCTCGCGTAAGGCCTTCAAAGCGGCCTCCCACGGCATTGACTGTCGCATCGGGGTTGAACATATTGATCAAGGGCAAGTGGTGGCGTTTGGCCACCTCAAAGTCGTTGAAATCATGGGCAGGGGTTAGTTTGACAGCGCCTGTTCCAAATGCAGGATCGACCAAAATTGCATCGGCGATGATGGGAATTTCACGTCCGTTCAGCGGATGTGTCACCGTTTTTCCGATGAATATTTTGTAACGTAAATCATCAGGATGCACAGCAATGCCGGTATCGGCCAGCATGGTTTCGGGTCTGGTGGTTGCAACGACGATTTCTTTGATATCATCGGTGGGGTTCGTGAGTGGGTATGCAAAGCTCCAGAGCTCACCTTTTACATTTTCTTCGTGCAATACTTCGAGGTCGGACAAGACCGTTTGGGCCACAGGGTCCCAATTGACAAGGCGTTCTGCGCGGTAGAGCAATCCTTCTTCGTACAAGCGCACAAACACTTCGCGTACTGCGGCCGAAAGACCTTCATCCATGGTGAAGCGCTGGCGCGACCAATCGCAACTGACACCCAGCGTACGCAACTGACCGATGATGTTGCTTTCGGCTTCGTTTTTAAATGCCCAAGCGCGCTTTAAAAATTCTTCTCGGCCCAAATCAAATCGGTTGGTGCCTTCTTCGCGAAATTTTCGTTCAAGGACCCAGTGAACCGCGATGCTGGCATGATCGCATCCGGGGATCCAAACGACATTTTTACCAATCATACGATGGTAGCGCGCCATGGTATCTTGGAGCGTGTTGTTGAGCGCATGACCCATATGCAAGGAGCCCGTGACGTTGGGCGGGGGGATCACCATGCTGAACGATTCACCGGGTGCCTCGGGGTTGCCTTTGAAGAAACCTTGTGCTTCCCAGTGGTTGTAATAGCGTTTGCGTGCGGCCTCGGCGTCGTAATGCTTGGGTGTTTCGGCTGCGCTCATGGGTGCCATCTCCGTGATCTGGGAAGGCATCGCTTAACGCGCTCCAGAATGGACGTCAACTCGGTGGCGTGAGAGATTATCTCTCTATCCCCGCGAAGCCCAGACAGCCCTTTGGGCCTAACAGGAAGTAGAGAAACTTGCGACGCAACGATACCACTTATTTTTCTTATGTAGGGGCGCTTCGCGAAGCGCCCGTGCGGCCTTTGAATCAACGTTTTATCGGGCGGTTCACGAACCGCCCCTACAAGAGAACACCTGCTCAATTCAAGTTTCTTAGGGAGGCGGGGATCCAGGTGCAGAACATCGGGGTTTCTGAAGGGATTACTAACTTGATGCGAGGCTGGGTCCCCGCCTTCGCGGGGATGACGTCTTCATTGATTCCGGTATTTTAAATATGGAAACTTTAGCGAAATACACAACTTTAGGGATCGGCGGGCCTTGTGCGCATATTGCCGTTGCTGGCGATAGTGAGGCTCTTTGTGCAGCACTTCGAAATGCCCCCGATGCGCTGATTTTGGGTGGCGGAAGCAATGTGGTGATCGCCGATGAAGGCTTTTCTGGCACGATCATTCGCCTCACCAACAAAACCATTGTTGTGCGCGATGAGGGATCGCATGTGCGTGTGATCGCTGATGCAGGCGTCGTGTGGGATTTTCTTGTGGCACAAACATGCCAGGCGGGATTGGCGGAGCTTGCATGCCTCTCTGGGATCCCAGGAAGTGTCGGCGCGGCGCCTGTACAAAACATAGGTGCTTATGGCAGCGAACTCGCCCAAACGCTTGATTGTGTGCATGCGATCTCGCGTGAAACCTTGCAACCCGTGAGGCTGAGCCGTGAAGCATGCGATTTTCATTATCGTCATAGCATTTTCAAAGGCAAAGCCCGTGATCGGTTTGTGATCACGGGAATTGAATTGTGCTTAAGCAAAAAAGAACAGCCGCATATCGAACATGGTGAACTTGCGCAGGAATTGGCGTTGATTAAAGAAAAACCCGATGCAATGCGCATACGTGAAACGGTGATTGCCATTCGTCGGCGCAAATCCATGGTACTTGATGCAAACGATGTGAACAGCCGAAGCGTGGGATCGTTTTTCATGAATCCCATCGTAGATAAGGCTACCGCGGATCATGTTGAAGAAATCATGCAGCCTATGGGCGAGCGTTGTCCTCGATTTGTGCAGGATGATGGCCGTGTGAAACTTTCCGCAGCGCGATTGCTTGAAGCCTCTGGCATCATACGTGGTTTGCAAGAGGGAGGGGCGCGTATTTCTCAGCATCATGTGCTTGCGATCACCAATATGGGGAATGCCACTGCGCGTGATGTGGTGGCGCTTGCACAGCGTATGCGCAATGCCGTTCGCGATACGTTGGGTGTGGTGCTTGTGCCCGAGCCTGTGTTTGTGGGCTTTCCTGAAGCCATGCCTCTCTGTTAGCTATCTGCATATGATCTCACATCCAGCCATCGTGACCTGTGCCCTTACCGGTGTTTTAACTGATCCTGCGCAACATGCTGTTCCTGTCACTCCTAAGGAAATGGCCCTCTCTGCCAAAGAAGCCCACGACGCGGGTGCCAGTGTGGTGCATGTTCATTTTCGTCAGCAAGCCCAAGGCATGGGACGATTTCCCACGTGGGAGCCGAACGTTTGTGCAGAAATTGTCGACGCGATCCGAAGTGCATGTCCTGACATCATTATCAATATGAGTACAGGTATTGTGGGTCCGGATATATCACCTGTGGTTGCTGCTTTGCGTGCTGTGAAACCCGAAATGGCGGCACTTAATGCGGGTTCACTTAATTATTTAAAATTGCGGTCCGGAGGCCAATGGGCGTGGCCACCGATGCTTTTTGATAATCCTGTGGAGAAAGTTCAGGGTTTTATCAACGCAATGAATGAACTTGGCGTAACACCCGAATGTGAATGCTTTGATACAGGGATTTTGCGCAGTGTCATGATGTTTCAAGAAGCTGGAATGTTAAAAAAACCTGTCCATGTGTCGTTGGTGATGGGGGTCGCATCGGGAATGCCTGCGAAAGCCTCATGGTTGCCGCTGCTGCTTGAAGAGATGACACCAGGCACCCATTGGCAGGTGATCGGCATTGGACGCGAAGACGTATGGATTTTGCATCGGGCGGCAGCGCGTTTGGGTGGACATTTACGAACAGGTCTTGAAGATACGTTTTATTTACCCAGCGGCAGTAAAACCACGAGCAATGGAAAATTGGTTGAAGCATTGGTGAATATCGCGCGTGAAGAAGGACGCAAGATCGCAACATGTGCTGAGGCGCGGCAAATGATTGCGTAAGGTTATAATTTATTAGTTTGCGTAATATAGTTTATAGTGGCATGTTTTTGAGCGTGTTTGTTTTTCTATGGTATCGTCAGATCCCTTCCCAAACGATACTAAGGAGAACAAATTGCGCCATACATCGAGGTTTCATGGTTTTTTTTGCTTGTTGTTGATGGGGTGTGCTGCTGGCAGTTCTGAAAACCAGAGATTAGGGGAAGGTCCCAATTCTCCGGCAGAAACCGGAGATCCACCTGCATGGGGACATAACGAAGGCGGTATGCCCGCCATGGGCGGTGTGGATGTGGGGCGCACGGGGGATGGAACGCATCTTAGTTATTGGGGATTCTTCTGGAAATCCACGGGGACGCCTGGTGTAGATCCCTATGCTATTTATGATTTGACAGTCGCAGGGCAAGTGATTGTCAGTTACTACGATGAAAATAACGTAACAGAAGGTGAGCAAGAATGTCATTTTGTGGTGAATCACTACGATGAAAATGAAGGAACCAATGCAAACAGTTATTTGATCCTACAAAACGTCGCAGGTGGACCAACACCCTTTGGCTATGCGGCGGTGTACCGCAATGGACCCAAAGTATATTTGTGCGCTCCTCATGATGGCGCGGGCAATGTGCGTACCTTTGCAACAAAAGCACTTGCCGAGGCGGATATCACGGGAAGAGAGGATGGCATTGCTTCTGCCGATGAAACAAATCTAGGCGGTAACGGCTGCAACACCGATGTGTTTTTTACGGCCACCTCGAGCGATGGGGAGAGATGGACTTCTGGCGCGCAGGTTTATGGCGGCCTAGCCATCGCGGGTACATGGCAGGACAGTTATCCTGGCAATCTTGATCCTCCCACCACAACTATAATTTCGAATACAGTCTGGGATGGTTTCTTCGGTGACAGAAATATCCCATGGTACGACAATACCGCCCAACAGTTGGTTTATATTTGGCCAGGTTCTCCGGATACGTACTCTGTGGTTGTTTGGACCTATGATGGCGGGCAGCTCTATTACTGTGAAGCGTCCTCTGGGCACGCAAACGCCGAAGCGGCACTCGCTGCAACATTATCATACGACGACACCGATCCTGGCACAGGGGGTTGTGGTGGCTTTGCCTGGTCTACTCTTAGTCCCCCTTAGTTTTTCCCAAAAGATATAAGTGCATTTTTGTCCTCGGCTGTCCTGCGTCATGACTGCCGTTTGACAATGCCCGCCAAATTTTCAAAAAATATTTTTTCCTACGGTATCTTAGATCTTGCCTCACAGAACATTGGAGAAAATGTGATTCACAAAACACGATTACATGGTGTGTGCTGTGTGTTGTTGATGGGATGTGCTGCAGGAAGCGCAGAAAGCCAGAACCCAGAACAAAGCCAAAACGTGCCTTCCGAAGAGCCTGCTGCATGGGGACATAGCGAAGGGGGCATGCCTGCCATGGGCGGTGCGGATGTGGGGCGCACCGGCGATGGGTCACATCTCAGATATTGGGGGGGATTTTGGAAAACGCCTACGGTGTCGAATGCGTATGATGTTTATGATATGACGATAGCCGGGCAGCTTATTGTTACGCATTATGTGGACAACGTGCAACAGGGTGAATCAGAATGTCATTTCGTGGTGAATCACATCGATGAGCAAGCCGAGATTGATAACTACCGGGATAGCTACTTGTTTCTGCAAAACGTAGCAGGTGGCGCAACCCCATTTAGCTATGTCGCCTTACACAAGAAAAATACAGGTACTGTTCCACTCCCTGTTTATACACTGTTCATGTGCTTTCGTAACAATGCTGACGATACAAGGCATACTTTTTCGTCGCAAGCACTTGCCGAAGCGGATCTTGATTATCCCGAAGGTCCTGGGCGCCTCAATGCGGATGAAGAGCTCGAGGCTCCCGGCCAACTTGGATGCAATAAAGACATATCATTTACCCCCGCGCCGGCGACCGTCGGACGGGATTGGCTCACCGCGACAGTGTATACACCTTAAAGCGCCTTCAAAAAAGCGATCAACGCATTTTTGTCTTCGACAGACAGATTGCGGAATTTATTGCGCGAAGCTTCACCTTCTCCTGCGTGGCCCTCGATGGCTTCTTCCAACGTATCGGCAGCGCCTGAGTGAAGATAGGGTGCTGTTTGAGCGATACCCCACAAAGGCGGAGTGCGGAATTCATGGATCCCAGCAGGTCCATCTTCAATACCCAATGCATCTTCAGGCAAGATCGCATGCAAGAGCAGATCCGAATAGAGAAGCACTGGCGTGCCCGATCCATCGAGGCTCGGAATATGGCAGCTATCACAACCGAGTGTTCCAAAAATCTGTTCACCCTTTTGTTCCGTTGCTCCGCGTGGTCCAGGGAGTGGTGGTCCCAATGCGGCGACGAAAACGAGCAGATTGCGCATATCTGCGTCGGATGAGAATTCGGGATCATCCACCAGATCATCGTCGTGTTCTCGGCCGAATGTGAGTGGTGCTTGGTGCATGACAGTGATCCCAAGTTCAGCACTTGTTGCATCACGCATAAATTCGGCGAGACTCGGTACCTGTGCTTTCCAACCAAATCGCCCAAGTCGGCCGTCCTGAAGAATCGCCGCGCGACCACTGATCCCATCAGCATTTTGATCGGTTGGATCTTCATTGTGTAAAATGGCGTTATCAGGAATTTTGTCCACAAGCCCAAGGCCCAACAAAGATGGCGTTTGGCGATGTTCAAAAACATTGATTGTAGGATCCGCAAAGACAGCACCGTTGTGGATGGCTGTGTGTTTGTGCAGAATTGTTCCACCGGCAGGTGTTTGGAATAGTCCATCAGAAAGAATTCCGTGGCGGATAACATTCACATCGTTGGGCCCTGCACCTCCTATGGCCGGTTGAAAATGACAGGCTCGGCATGAATCCGCATTAAATCGTGGTGAGCCAAGCCCCTGTGAGATCCCAATGTCGGCATCAAACAATCTTCGGCCCGCGAGGAAGATCTTTTCAATATAAGGGATCAGGGTTTCACTGGGGCCTCCCAAGCTTCCTGCCTCAGGCATGGGCGTATTGGGAGGAAGTAAACCTTGGCTTTTTGCGTAAGATCCACCCAATGATTTTAAAAACACAAGCAATGCGTTTTGATCGTCAGGACCAGCGGCTTGGAATTTTGTTCGAGAGGCCTCCGCCTCACCACCGTGCATCACAATAGCTTCTTTAATACTGGAAGCACGGCCATCGTGAAGGTATGGCCCAGTCGCTGCAATGCCCCACAAGGGCTGTGTACGAAATTCAGAACCACTTGCACGCTGCATCGTGATCCCATCGGCAAGATCGGGTCCCATGTCGTGCAGCAAAAGATCGCTAAAGAGATGAAGTGGCCCACGTGGAGAGAGAAGAGATGGCGTATGGCATGCGTTACAACCAAAATTGATAAATTGAGATTGTCCTCGTGTGCTTGTAGTGCTTAGGGGATCCAACTGGGGTGCAGCCAGTTGCGTCGCAAAGCTTACCAGATCCGAGAGGTCGTTGTCTGATAATTCAGGATCGGCAATATCATCTGTGTCTGTCTCGTTTTGCGTGGTGATACCCATGTGGTTCAATAACGAATGACGTACAATGCTTGCGATATCGGCGCTTTGCGCTTTGAGACCGAATCGACCAAGCTTTGATCCTTCATAGTTGGCGCGGCCACTGATCCCATCGGCATTCAAATCATCGGGATCTTCCCGCTGCATGATTTCGTGATCGGAAATTTCCTGAAGAAGCCCCATACCAAAAAGAGGGACCGCATTTCGCTGTGCTGTGGATGCAATGGCGTGGTCGACGGCGGGGCGCGCAGAGATACCGGATCCGTAACCATACGCACGTATGATCACATGATCTGTAAGAACATAATTGCGATACAGCGAACTTGCGCCGCCGATCACGGGTCGCTCATGGCATGCAGCGCAGGATACAGCATTCAAAGTGGGGCCTACCCCCTCGGCATGTGTAAAGTGTTTGGCTGCCAATACTTTCCCTCGCTCAAAGGCCTGACGTTCTTCCTGGCTGATGGATGGAATACTCTCGCCAAGAGATGCCATGAGATCGCTTCCGAGTGGTGTATTCCTTGAATTGTCTCCATCGCGATGCTGGGCGCATCCTAGGGTCCCAGAGAGGATCAGCACGCATGATGCGAAAATAATCCTATGGTGCATAACCCTCTTGTTTGCTGTATTTTTGAGTATGTTGCCAAGATCTTGCAGAATGGTTCTTAACTATAAATTTCAACGGTTAAGGAGCCTATTATGAAGTTATTAATTGATCGAAGTGTTGTCTTTTTTACCGTATTATTCAGCACAGGTGTTGCGCATGCGATGATGCCTGAAATATCGCCTTCGAGCTTTCTTTCGCTGATATCGATGATTGGTGGCGGATGGGTTTTGTTCCGATATCGCCAGTACAGTTCAGCGCGCAGCAATAAGAGCTAATGCGTGATGCTCGATGCCAATGAGATCAGGCAATGGCTTGATTTCAACGTCGGATCTTTTCGGTTATCGCCTGTGTGGGTGCTCGTCTATTGGCCTATTCTTGTTGGCATCGCTGCTGCGTTTGCGTTGCGTAAAATCAAAAAAAATGAAGTGATTCGGCGTTACGGCATTCTTCTTGTGTTGCCATTGCTTATCAATATCGTGTTGCTGTTCACGGGATGGTTTTTTCACGAGCGTATGGGACAACGCATCGATCATGCCTTGGTTCAGCATGCTGTGATTGCACCTGTGTCATGGATTTTTAATACTTTGCTTCAGATCCCTGTGATCAGAGATCAGCCTCTCCATATCGGTGTTGATTCCTTTTCTGGCTACATCGCGCCAAGTTGCGCAGGAACCCAAGGATTGTTTATTTTTACGATGCTTGCTGGCGCATGGTATTTTGTTCTTCGTCCGACGACTTTTCGGCATCGATTGATTTATTTGGTGCTTATGTGCGTTGGTCTTTGTTTGGGTTTTGTCGGCAATTGGCTGCGTCTTGTTGCGTTGCTTTATGTTGGGGCACGTGTTGATCGCGATCTGGCCCTCGCAGGATTTCATGACGCTGCAGGTGGGATCATTGTGCTGTTGAATTTTGCATTGTTTGCGTGGGTCACGCATCGTGCATTGAAGGGTGATGATGGCAAAGCATGGTTTGCGGGCAATCCTGTGGTGCCCTATGTAATGCCTTGGATGGTGTGGATGGCATTGGGGATGCTTTCTGCGCTGGTCACGGTGCAATGGGATTGGTCGTATCCGTTGCGTGCTGTGATTGTATTTATCATCCTAGGGGTGCTGGCTGCGCCTTTTCCTCAGACAATGATAAGGGCGGTTCGCGAACCGCCCCTACAGTCTGTTCTTGCAGGTCTATTCATCGCAGCTGTATGGATTATTTGGGGCCATTACGTGCTCGACCATGACTTTGCAGGTCGCATGCCAACTTCACTACGTTTTTATCACATGTGGATCGTCGGTCGCATTTTAGGAACCGTACTTCTGATTCCAGTGATTGAAGAACTCGCTTTTCGTGGATTTCTTGCGCGCGCTTTACAAAAGCCCATGTTTCAAGATCTCACGCCATCGGATCTTCGTTGGCCGGCCATGCTTATTTCATCGGTGATTTTTGGTGTTTTTCACGACGCGCTTGCGGTCCCAGGCGTGGGTGCCGGATTTATATTTGCGTTGCTTTATCGCAAGAGTGGGACGCTTGCATCCCCGATCATTGCGCATGCTGTTGCAAATCTTGGTGTCGCTTTGTACGCGCTAACCACAGGGCAGTGGCAGCATCTTTAAGCTTTATCTTTCCACAAATGCAAACTCACAAACAAAAACAGTTGATGCAGATGGGTGACGGCACTTTGATTCAGATCGTATGAATCACGCCCTGACATATTGAAAATAAATGTTTGGTAGGGTGCACGGATGTAACTGTAGTCGAGGCCTACTTTGAGATAGGGCGGAAAATAATATTCGAGTGCAGTGCCAAGTCGCATACTCTTCCATGTTTTCCACGCCACTTCATTGTAACCCCCGGTGCCAGGATTGTAGCCCTGGTAGCTTAATCCCCAACCTCCGAAAAAAGAGGGCTCAAGAGGTTTAAGCCATTCGGGCAAACGTTGTTGCCAGTGCCATACGGGGTACACGCGCACGCCGGAATGCCAATGGGCCGACCACTCACGATTTTTTTGATCGGTAATGTTGCGTCCGTGGCCCGTTAATGCGGTTTCAATCGCAGCGTAACCTTTGATATTGAAACCAAGATTAAGCAGCGTGCTTGCCCCTTTGCTTAAGTTGGTGCCAAGCAAATTGGCATCCCCTGGGGGTTGGTTGCTGGCCGAAAAATAACCGGTGTTGACGTTGGTGCCATTGACTGCGGATCCGCCGAGGCCAATACCGATATAGCCACCTGGGCGTGCTTCCGCGTTGGACCACACAGTGCAAAGGAACAGCGGCAGAAGAAATCCAACAGAGGTGGTCTTCATGCCTACTTCGTACCACATCTACGAAGAACTCTCAAACGCGGTTGACCCGAAGACAGCCTTCGGGCAACGTCGCTTCATGCGAGGAATACTGAATAAGTTGGGTCTCTACGGGACCCAATCGGGTGTGTGGTTTTCTGGTGAGCAAACCGCCAACGGAGGTCTGCTCGAAGTTACAACGCCTGTGGATGATAGCGTGATTGGCATGGTGCGTATGGCCACGCCGGAAGATTGCGATTGGATTATTGAAAAATCTCACGAAGCATTTTTGACGTGGCGCAATGTGCCCGCACCGAAGCGTGGCGAGGTGGTACGGCAGATCGGCAATGTTTTGCGTGAGAACAAAGCACTTCTTGGCCGACTTGTTTCGCTTGAGTGCGGAAAAATTTTAGCCGAAGGCGAAGGCGAAGTTCAGGAGATGATCGATATTGCCGACTTCGCGGTGGGTTTATCGCGTCAACTGTATGGCTTAACGATTGCATCCGAACGTTTTGAACATCGCATGCTTGAACAATGGCATCCGCTGGGTGTTGTGGGTGTTATTTCTGCATTTAATTTCCCTGTCGCGGTATGGGCGTGGAATGCGTTTCTTGCCCTCGTATGCGGCAATACTGTGGTTTGGAAGCCTTCAGAGAAAACACCGTTGTGTGCGATCGCATTGCAGAAGATGCTTGAGCCCGTGCTTGAAGAAAATGGGTGTTTAGGGGTGCTTGCAATCGGAGTGGGCGGGGTCGATGTGGGTCATGCGCTTGCATCACACGCGCGTGTGCCGTTGGTCTCCGCGACAGGTTCTACACGCATGGGCAAGGCGGTGAATCAAACTGTGGCAGCACGATTGGGACGATCGCTGCTTGAGCTTGGCGGCAACAATGCGCTTGTGGTTGATAGTTCTGCCGATTTGGATCTTGCGTTACGTGCTACTGTGTTTGGTGCAGTAGGAACCGCAGGACAACGCTGTACGACCACGCGTCGATTGCTGCTTCATCGTGATATTGCACCGCAGTTTGTTAAAAAGTTAATAGAGTCCTATGGCCAGGTTCGCATTGGATCCCCTTTGAAAGCCGAAACTCTCATGGGGCCGTTAATCGATCACCCAAGTGTTGATGCGATGCAAAAAGCACTTCAAGAAGCACGCGAACAGGGTGCCGAAATATTGTACGGCGGTGATCGACTTTCCGGCGCATCCTATCCCGGAGGTGGTTATGTGCGTCCAGCGATTGTCAAAGCGCGTGCGGACATGCCCATTGTTCAAGAAGAGACCTTTGCACCTATTTTGTACGTGATCATTGTGGATAGCATGGATGAAGCCATTGCCATCCAAAACGATGTGCCTCAGGGACTGTCCAGTGCGATATTTACCGATTCTGTGCGAAGTGCTGAACGGTTTCTTGCTGCGGATGGTTCCGATTGCGGCATTGCCAACGTCAACATCGGCACCAGCGGTGCTGAAATTGGTGGTGCATTTGGTGGCGAAAAAGCCACAGGTGGTGGTCGTGAATCCGGATCAGACGCTTGGAAAGTTTATATGCGAAGGCAAACACAAACCATCAATCGATCCAATGCATTGCCTCTCGCGCAAGGGATTGTTTTTGAATAATGGTAACCGCTCAGGAGATCTGGGCCATCGTATCTAAAATTGTTTCAGCGATCTCTGTTTAAGCATATCGTTAGCGTTGCCTTGCCATCCGTGTGCAGGTCCTCGCACGTCCACAAAAGCCACGTGACGCGCATGACTTTTGACTTGAATGTGTGTTTCTTGAGCGCGTCACAACGCTTTTGTGTCTTGTGCTCCGGTCCGTTCACACGGCAAGTGGCAAGGCAACGCTGTTTAGGGTTCGATGATTTTTCAGCCATCGCAGAGCCGGAGTTCCCGATTTTGCGGGGATGGCATCTTGATATGATCGGGCTGCATATCTACATATGTGACCAAGAGCGAGATACACGGGGTTCAATTTCAATCATAGAATGTTATCTGTTCTCTTTTGGTATACATGGTTAGTGTGACATGACAGCAAGCAGTGTCTCGCCACTTGCCGTGTGAACGGACCGGAGCACAAGACACAAAAGCGTTGTGACGCGTTTAAAAAATCCACTTCACATCAAAATTTTATGCGCGTCACGTGGCTTTTGTGGACGTGCGAGGACCTGCACACGGATGGCGAGATACTGCAAAAAAATAAGGATTTAAGCTTCGGAATTTCTTAGCACTGCTCAGAAACCCGGTTTTTACCTGCCAATTTACTTTTTCGCAAAGCAATATCGGCATGCGCGAGAAGGTCGGTGATAGAATGTGTTTCAGCTGGAACTGGGCACACGCCCAAGCTGATGGTCTGTTGCATGGTGTGCTCTTTGATCTTGATGGGGCGTTCAGCAACGGCCTGTCGAACACGCTCAGCAAATCGAATGGCTTCATCAGAATGGTCACTGGGCAAAAGGATCAGAAATTCGTCGCCACCAATGCGTCCCACGTGGTCCATCGATCGTGCCGCGCCTCGAATACGATGCGATATTTCCTTAAGAAACAGATCGCCGATATCATGGCCGAAGGTATCGTTGATCTTTTTGAAATTATCACAGTCCACAATAACGGCATGCAAGGGCTGACTGTATCGCGAAGCTCGCTCGAGATCGAGAAGCAAAATATGCTCAAGTCCTCGCCGGTTGAGTATCTCGGTGAGTGGGTCTAAAAATGCCAGGTGTTCGAGTTTTTCGTTGGCCTTTTCCAGCTGTGATTGAACGCGAAATCTTTCAATCGCATAGCGGATCGAACGGAGCAGTAGATCTCCAGGAATATTCCCTTTGATGATATAATCCTGAACGCCTTTATGCAAAGCATCCAGGGCGACGGATTCTTCATTGAGACTGGTAAGAATGACGACAGGGATCCGAATAAGTCCTGATGATTTCCACTCATCGAGCAACGAAAATGCATTGCCATCTGGAAGCTGAAAGTCCAAGAGCACACAATCGAAGGTGTGCCTTTGAAGTGCATCGAGCGCAGAATAGGTATCACTTACATGCTCAACGTCCACGAGCCGGGAATTTTCCGTTGCATGGAGTGCGCGCATAACGCTCATGCGATCGACTTCATCATCCTCGATATAGAGGAGTTTGATTCGTTCAGTGGGCCACGTGCAGCTTGTCATCAGGGGATCTCCACAACCATCCAATAGGCATCAAGCATTTTGACGAGTCTTATAAAGTCGAGGCCAACATTCGATTTGACGATGTAGCCGGCAATACATTTGCGGTACGCTGCGAGCTTATCTTCCTCAGCAGATGATGTTGTAAGTACAAAAATAGTAGCTCGGCTGTGTTCTGGATCATTGCGGATCTCAGTAAGAAATTCCACACCATTCATGCGTGGCATATTCAGATCAAGAAGAATAATGTAGGGTTTGGGAACCGCAGGGACGCCTTGGCCACGCAGCATTTCAAGTGCCTCGATGCCATCGTGGGCAACAAGAAGTGGATTTCCTATTTTGCTTTCACGGAAAGCGCGTTTGATCGCCATGATGTCAACATCATCGTCGTCAATGAGAAGAATATGAACCGGTTGTGTTGTCATGATACACCTTTATTTTTTACCCGTTTTAACCCTAGGCATGTTTTTGGGCCAAGTGAAGGAAAATGTTGAACCTCGATCCTTGGATTCAAGTGTGATGGTACCACCAGCCTGCTTTACGAGTTTTTTTACGAGGGATAAACCAATGCCACTGCCTTCGACAGAATCGCGAGGCTTAAGTGTTTGAAACATTTGAAATATTTTATCGTGAAATTTGCTAGGGATCCCAGGGCCATCATCAGCGACGATGAAGTTGAAAAATGCTGTATTTTTTGCATCTTGGGCCGAGATTGTAATGCACCCATTGGTGCGATCATGGTGTTTGATGGCATTTCCTATGAGGTTCATGAACACGCGTTTCAGTGACAATGGGGTCGTTGTTAAAATGGGCATGGGGTGCGTGATATTAATTGTAAAACCAGCGGGGATGTTTAATAGGTCGATGACCTCTTTGATGAGGGCTTTCGTATCGACCAACTCGACATTTTCTAAATCCTTTCCAGCCCGTGCATAGTCTAAAATATCCGTGAGAAGATGATCCATTCTTTTAACGCGCCCACGCAGGAGCTTCATGTGTTCTTGGCGTTCTCCAACAAGAACGTCTTTAAGATCCTCAATGAGCCATTGCGAAAGCGAGTCAATGGCACGCAGGGGTGCACGGAGATCATGGGAAGCGGCGTAGGCGAATTGCTGAAGTTCTGAGTTGACGTGTTCTAGCTCACCGTTGATTCGTGTCAGTGTGTTTTGGAACTCTTTTTGCTCTGTGATGTCGATGCATGAACCGATGAAACCTATCATGGTGCCATCTTCTTGAAAGCGTGGCACACCTTGGTCGTAAATCCATCGGTATTCGCCATCGGCGCGGCGAAGACGATACTCCATGACAAAAGATTGTCCTTCTACAAAGTGTTCCATATAGGTGTGCATACAACGTTGGAAATCTTCAAAGTGCACACCTTCGACCCAACCGACGCCAAGTTCCTGCTCAATCGTTCTTCCTGTGAAGTGCAGCCATCCTTCATTGAAAAAATAGCATTCGGAATCGACTCCTGCCATCCAGATCATGACAGGCGCGTAATCGGCCATGACCCGAAAGCGTGTTTCGAGTTCTCGAATTTGTTGACCTGTGTGTGCCTGTTCGGAGATGTGGCGAACAAAGGTGACGGTACCGCGTTGACTGCGGACCATGCGTCCTTCGTACCAGCTTGAGGTATTGGGCGTGGGGAGTTCGTATTCGAATGTCTCCACACCGCCTTCTAGAAGCACACGTGCGCTTCGATCCAGGATGAGCTTACTTACGTCTAGGGGAAATACTTCACGTATATGTTTACCACGCGTCCATTTTGGCCATTTTTCCATGGGTTTGGGGGGATTGTGAAACGAAAGACATACACCTTTAGGATCAAGTTCGAAGGCCATGTCGGGAAGAAGATCTAAAAGTGCAGGGTCGCTCATGCTGAGATCCCTTCAAGACCGGCTTCACGCCAGAGTTTGTTTTGTAGTTGACGTACCGACGTACGTACGGATGCTCCTTTCGTTTCAAAAAGAGAAAGAAAAGGTGCAATCGCAGCGTCACAGATCGGCACCCATTTTTCGATCCAGCTCTGCACGAACATGGCATTTTTAGGCGATTCGGTGATGCAAAATGTGACGAATGCTTGCATCCATTCGCGATGCCAGCGTGTATCCTCCTCAAGAGAAGCTAGGACTTTTGTGAGGATCTCGTCACCTGAGCGTTCAGCGAGACATGCCAATTGGGTGAGAAATAGGGCATCGAATGCGGGTTTTAGAACGAGGTTGAGTGCGGTGATTGTTTCACCCCACGCATATGTGACGAGAAGTTTTTCGATAGCCATCCGCATGGGTTGCCACATGGGATCTTCTTGCCAAAGGGCTTTTCCTGATTGAGCGAACTTGGGATGCGTGATCTGTATTTGACGGAGACGATAGGCAAAGCGTTGGGTACGTCGCATTTCGTCGGCCGCTTGGAGTGCACAGGTGACAACCAAGCGACCACTTGGCGCGATGTGCCCCACGTATGCTGCAATCATTTGCAAGCCGTGGGTTGGATAAAGAATGGGACCCAAGATCCCACTCAGCGTTGCCAGCCACTGGGGTGTTAGGCGTTGATCGTATCCTGTCTCGTCGACGGATCGCAGAAGGCCATCGACGTAGATCTCCTTCTCATTCTGAAGCATCGTATATTTCGTATACGTGGTTTCACGCGGATCTCGGAATTGCTCCCAATCGGTTACTTGAAGCGGACAGTTTTTCTGTTGTGTGAGCAACCATTCGCCAGACGGGGTATGAACTTCAAAGCCTCGATTGGTGTAATAAAGAAGTTTTGATGTGCTGATATCATAATCCGACGGCTTTTTTTTCAAACCTTCAAGATGCCACCACGTACGTTGTGCTGTCATTATTTCCCAAAGGCCCAAATGGCCTCCTCCTCATTGATGGTCAACTTGCCTTTAAACGATGGCATGCAAAGTTCGAGATCACCTGGCAATAGGAATGGACGTCCGAGTGCTTGTTCGACAGCCGATCGTTTGAGTGTGCATTGCATAGGAACGGACACGCGGAGATAGGAACCTCGATCAAGGACAACGACACCCTTATTCAACTTTCGGATTGCTGTGACGATGGCATTTGCAACATCACCGACTTCGAGAACCGGACCTACGCTATTGCTCTGCTCGCTAGGTATTGGCTTCATGGTGTGTTCCGGGTGGGTTTGGTGGAATATCAACCAGTATATTGCCATCGACAATTTTTACGTCGAAAGGACGCAAGCAAACCGACCGAGGATTGATCCCTTGGCCTGTGCGCGCATCGTAGGAGTAGAAATGTGCACAACATGTGAGTACATCATCTTGTAGCAAGCCTTCGCTGATGGCCACTCCCAAATGGGCACAACGATCTTCGTAGGCATAGATGGTTTCATCGATGCGGACGAGTAGGACTTTCGTACCTTCAATTTCACATCCGATCATATCACCTTGCCAGAGTTCATCGACGGGCATTATTTTTTGGAATGCCATCAAATATTCTCCGCAATCACATCGATTCGATCGAGTGCAGAAAGGCCGACTTCAGCGATGGTGAGTTCAGGATCTAGAAGTTCTCCATGACGGTAGACTTGTGCATATGTTTTGGGTTTGACGCGGACCGAGGCGGCTTCTTGTAGACTTGCTGCGAGATCTTTGATCCTGTCTGTGTCATGCACGAGAACGACCAGCCCGATGGTATCGCCTTTTAAGAATCCAAAGAGAGGTACAAGCATGGCATTAACCTTTCGATAATTGCATCCAAGGGTATCTGCCTCCCGCAACATCTTTGCCCCATATGCTCGGCGTGAGATCGAAGTATCGTAGGAGTTCAAACAGATTGCCTGGCGCTTCTCCACTGAGGATCCGCATCACAACATCTTTGTGATGCTCATAACGTTCTGGCTCGCTTTCGAAGATCCAACGGCATGGTTTCGAACAGAAGACATACTTGCGCGCGCCGCGCGTGATCACCTCCGCGGAGTTACGTTCCGGCGAACCACCACACAAGACGAGCTGACAGAGGTTGCAAAAAGTAACGGGTGTTGCACCATGGGTGTACCACTCGACGCCAGGGCCAGATTTACGCCAGCGGTTTGTGATTTGCTCCCAGATGGGATCGAAAAGCGGCCAGGTCTTTGCATATTTTTCCTGAAGCCAGGTTCTTTCTTCTGGACCTGGCAGTGCGAAGTTGAACCAGGTTGTTGCACGGTATGTGTAAGCACTTGCGTAAACCATGTGATGGTAGGTGTCGATGGCATCCAGGAACTGTTGCCAGTACCATGGCAATGCGAGCCCCATTTCTTCAAGTGAGCGCTTGAACTGATCGAGCACCCATTCTTGCATGAATTCTTTAAATGATTGTGTCCGATGTTTGAGCGGCGTCAGGTAATCCATGCTGAAGCCGGTGATGACGGCAAAGAAAAGCCAGTTTCGCCAGAACCATTTGTCGACCAGATATTGGGCACGCTTGGGATCGTGCGCGATTATTTTTTGGAGGACGGGATGCCCTATTTGGGCGTGACGTGCTTCATCGGTTTGGATGCTTTTGACCATTTTCTCGAACATGCGATCGCCGGCAGCATGTGCCATGGTCGATAGACCAATGAACTGGAGATTGGTGAAGCCGGTTTCAAAAACAAAATTGGTGCCGACAGCGAACTCCATGGGATCTGATGTGATAAGGAGTTCATCGACGAGATGACGGCCTGCGATGGCAATCCAGTTGTTGGTGTGAAAAAATTTGTGGGTCCAGTCAAATTGAGGATCCCATCGGACCAATTCGTGCATGATGAGCAGTGGGATCTGGGCGTGACGAAGTTCATCCAATGCGCCGAGGAGTGCTGTTGTGCGCCATGCGCTATCGCGCCCAAAGCGGGCCGCGCGAAGATTCCCCACAACTGCTGCAAATTCAGCCAATGCAAGTGTTGCCGCGTGGAGCTTTAATCCGTTGATCCAAGAAGGGTCATGTTTCTGAAAGTCCTCCACCTTGCCGACGGCATCACGCACCGCATGGACGGAAGCTTCTTTGATGGACTGATTTTTTACGTATTCTGTGTAGGATGTACGATAGGGTTCATCCCAATCCTTCCATGTTTCGGCTGTGAGCCATGGGGAACCGCTGATTTCTTCGGGAAAGACCTCTCGTTCCTCAACATAAGAGAAGTCCCAATCGAGCTTTCGTGCTAGATCGAGCCAGTCGTCGCGCTTTAGCATGGCGCTCCCCATCGGTTATCCGATTTATCATCATGAGAAATAGGGCATGATGATCTTATAGTGTAGTGCAATGTATGTAAAGGTTTTGTAGAGGCGATCAGGACCGCCCGGTTTGAACAATATTCTGCACCCTCGAGCTGTATATACTTGCTCCTGTCCTCGCCACGCTGCATGAATGCAAAATCTTTCGGAGTTTTGATGAGCCAAATACCTTCAATGAACGATCTCGATCTGGATGGCCGCGCAGTTTTTTTGCGGCTCGATCTCAATGTCCCCATGAAAGATGGTGTGATCACAAGTGACGCGCGTATTCGTGCATCGCTTCCTACCATTGAAAAGGCCTTGCTGGCAGGCGCACGTGTGGCCATTGCATCGCACTTTGGACGTCCCAAGGGCGGACCAGATCCCAAGTATTCGCTTGAGCCGGTCGCGGTGCACTTGGCATCGCTTCTCAATGTGGACGTGTTATTTGTGGACGATTGCGTGGGTGATGGCGTGAAGGGCGTGATGCAATCGCTTCATACCGGACAAATCGCATTGCTTGAAAATTTGCGCTTCCATCCCGAAGAAGAGGCCGGAGATATCAATTTTGCCAAACGTTTGGCTGCGCCGTTTTCTGTTTACATCAACGATGCTTTTGGTGCGTCCCACCGCAAACATGCGTCCATCGTCGGTGTTCCAATGCAGATGCAGGTTGTTGCGGCAGGGCTTCTGATGGAACGCGAAGCGCAGGCTTTGGGCAGGCTTCTTGAAGCCCAAAAAGACCGTTTTGTGGCCATTGTGGGGGGCGCCAAAGTGAGCGACAAACTTGGCGTGATGCGATCGCTTCTAAATCGTGTGGATACGCTCTGTATAGGTGGCGCCATGGCCTACACGTTTTTAAAAGCATCGGGTGTGGATGTTGGCATTTCACGTATCGAATCGGATCAATTAAGAGTGGCCTCGGATATTTTGCTGGGTGCCCGTGCACGCGGCGTACGCATCATGCTTCCGACCGATCACATTGTGGCCCATACATTTGAAGAAAGCGCCCGCCCACTTACCGTGGAAAACATCAATGTGAATGAAATGGGACTTGATATTGGACCTCGGACCGCTGCGGCTTATGCCGAGGTGATCAAAGAAGCCAAAACTATTTTCTGGAATGGGCCCATGGGTGTGTTTGAATGGCCGTCATTTGCCAAAGGCACACAGGCTATTGCCCAAGCGGTTGCAGGATCGCGTGGCTACAGCGTGGTGGGTGGCGGTGATTCGGTGGCGGCGGTTGAAGCGAGCGGTGTTGCCAACAAGATCGATCATATTTCTACAGGCGGTGGTGCAAGTCTCGAATTTTTAGAATTGGGTGGCTTGCCTGGCATTGATGCTTTAACCAACAAGGTTAGGAAATAATGCGCCGGATGATGATCGCAGGCAATTGGAAGCTTAACAAAACCATCGGTGAGGCGACGGCATTCGCCGATGTGTTGGCGAAGCGTCTTGTGTCTCATGATCTTCGCGATGTGGTGATCGCGCCACCCTATACGGCACTTGCGGCTGTGTCGCAGTCATTATCGGGAACGCATATTGCAGTTTCAGCGCAAGATGTATTTTACGAAACCGAAGGTGCATTCACGGGTGCCATCTCCGCAGCGATGATCAAAGATGCAGGATGTACGTACACGTTGGTGGGACATTCGGAGCGTCGGCTTTATTTTGCTGAAACGGTTGAAACGACGGTCAAACGTTTGGTGGCCGCCAAAGCTGTGGGACTCATCCCTATTTTTTGCGTCGGCGAAACATTGCAAGAGCGTGAATCGGGACGCATGCATGATGTGTTACGATCACAATTGTCGGCGCTTGCGACACTTGACTTTTCTGCAAATGCCGTTGTTGTGGCCTACGAGCCTGTTTGGGCCATAGGAACTGGGGTCGTTGCGAGTGAATCACAAGCCCAAGAAGCCCATGCTTTTGTGCGTGGGATCCTTGCACCCATGGGATTATCAGAGACACGTATTTTGTATGGCGGGAGTGTCAAACCTTCCAATGCCGCAGGACTTCTCGCACAGTCTGACATCGATGGGCTTCTTGTGGGCGGCGCAAGCCTCAACATCACCGATTTTTTAAAGATCATTGCAGCTGGGCAACCCGGCTCCTACGAAGATTGGTTTGATCTCCAATTTCCTTGATCGTAAACGTGGTCACAGAGGTTGTGAGCTTGATCTGAATCGTTTGCACCAAACACTTTCATGGTGCTCTTTTGTGTAGGGGCAGACCTCCGTGTCTGCCCTGATCACGAACAAGAGCGGACACGGGGGTCTGCCCCTACATGAAAGGCCCAATTGAAACGCAGTCCATCAAACAATTCAGATCAACCGGGAGTGGTATTACTCGGCTTTTTTGGCGCCGTCGGCAGGCATAGGGGCAGGCGCTGCATTCGTTGGAGCCTGTTCGGTTTCTGGTGTCTTCTTGGGTTCATCCGATTCGTCGTTGGCTTCATCAGATTCATCATTGCCTTCATCGGCGTCGCCCGATTCGTCGGCGGCTTTATCAGCGCCTTCTTCACCCGCCTTGGGTGTGACTTCTTCCACCGTGGCTTTGGGGGTGTTGTCCTTTTCTTGAAGGACGACCGATTTATTGGCGGTGCTCATGCCTGACAGTACGAGTGAGGTGCAAAAGAAAATTGCAGCAAGAACGCTGGTCACTTTGACAAGAAAGGGCGCTGCGCCTTGCCCACCAAACACCTGGGCGCTGGCACCGCTTAAGCCTGCACCAAGTCCGCCGCCGCGTCCTGCCTGGAGCAAAACTACCAGAATGAGAAAAAGACATGTAAGAATATGAACGATGGTGATCAAGGTCTGCATGAAAGGGAGCCCCCGCGAGAATTGGTGCGGCAGGGGAGACTCGAACTCCCACGATATTTCTACCGCCAGCCCCTCAAGCTGGTGCGTCTACCATTCCGCCACTGCCGCGGCTGTGCTTACTGCTGATACCAGAGCACACCGCCGAGTACCAACCTGCTTACAGGTTGTCAACGGGGACAAAAGAGTCGTATGCAAGGATTTATTTGATGCACGGAGGAACCCATGGCCACGATGATTACGGAAGAATGCATTAATTGCGGCGCTTGTGAGCCGGAATGCCCCAACGAGGCCATCAGCGAAGGTGAGGACATTTTTATTATCGATCCCGATCGTTGCACCGAATGTGTCGGTCATTTCGATACCGAGCAATGCGCTGCGGTATGTCCGGTCAATTGCTGTGTCACCGATCCCAACAACGAAGAAGCCGAGGCCCCTTTGCTCGCCCGCGCCAAGGTGGTTCATCCCTTGAAGATTTTTCCCGCCGATTATCCCTCGCGGTTTCGTCAGTAAGGGTCTGCGAAAGTCTTAAACGCACGTGCCAGTGATACTTTTCGATCATCTTTGAGAAAACTGTTGATGGTTTTTCCGTCAATGGCTGTCGCCTGATCGGGATTGCGTAAGTTGAACGTGGCGCGTGCGATCCCTGCCGCAAAAAAGCCAATGCATGTGACGGTTCCGTCGGCATCCACTTTTTCGACGATGGCGACCTGGGCAGGAATATCGGATGCTTTGCCAGTATTAAGAAAAACAAGGTCGCCGATTTTGGGATGTTCGCGGTGCAATTGTCGATTGCGATCTACCGATCGGTACAACACTTCCATGCCTTTGATGTGATCACGTCGATAAACTGCAGGATGGATGATCTCCATATGGGCGCTCCAAAATGCTGCGCGCACCAAGCCGATGGGATCGGATTCAAATTTATAGCCGCGCACAAGCAGCGGTTGGCCCGATAAGAACTTTTTGGCTGCAGCAACCACGTGACTGCGTTTGCCCTGATTGGTGTCTTCTGACTTGTGATGTAGGGTATCCGATGTGGAGAAGCTGATCACTTGAAGCAAGGCAGGCGCCCTTGGGCCTGTTGTGCAGGAAACACAGAAAAATATTATAATGGAATTAAAAAGAGCGGTTCGCTTTTTACGATCTGTTTTTCTCTTGTAGGGGCGCTTCGCGAAGCGCCCGTGCGGTTTTTGATTCAAAGTTTTATCGGGCGGCTCACGAGCCGCCCCTACTGGCAAGGCAATTTTGAATGGGGACCTCAATATAACCGCCTCGATGCGCATACCCTATCCTGATCAAATCGATGGCATGCGGCAAGAAAAATATTATTGTCTGCCTGTTTTCATACGAATGATGCCCGCCGCGGGA
>SXGS01397592.1_pt1 | contig 46667 bp, 30 predicted proteins | sample 3174681 | NCBI WGS metagenome assembly SXGS01 (sample SAMN11356861, study PRJNA531348) | freshwater metagenome | isolation source: freshwater sample F1-80 | place: China: Fuxian Lake, Yuxi | collected 2017-12-25
ACTCGACCTTTATCGCCAATCCGGCGTCGGCGAATACATCACCGTCCTGTTGCAGCCCCGGCAGATCCTGTGGCGTCAACTGGCGCGGGGCCGCTACCGGGAGATCAAGCCGGGTGAAGACGGGCTGCTCCGTTCGCTGGTTTTTCCCGGGCTGTGGCTCGATCCGGAGGCACTGTGGAATGCGAAGCGCTCCGTGCGCACCGCTGTCGAGAAGGGCAGCCGCTCGCCCGAGCACGCAGCCTTCGTTCGCCGCCTCGCGGGAAGCGTAACCAATAGGCTCATGCGTTCCGCCGGACCGTGACGACAGTGATGCCCCCGTTCCGTCCCCAAGCTCCGGCGGCCTCGAGCGACCTCTTGCGCGGACTTTCGTCGAGACGTCGCGCGCGCGGAACTCATCCGGCAAGCGGTAAGAGAGGCGATCCGCGAAGCATATCTATAACTCACTATAACTCACTATAACTCACTCTAACGGTCTCGATCTTGATCAGGCAATTGCCGGCGAGGTTCTGGATCTGCATCTGCATCGCCCGGATCGCAGTGATTTTCGTCTTGCCGCGATGCGGCTGGGCGAGGGCTTCGTACCGGGCGAGCCAAGCGCCGGCGGGCAGGGCCAGAGCCCGGCGGAACCACTCGCGTCTGGAGATGTCGCGCATGGCTTCTAGGTAGCGCGCCATTCCGGGCGGCGCCAGCTACTTTGCCTCGATCAACTCCACCCAACCGAGCGCATGCCCTACCGCCCGTTTCAACTCGAGGCGCCGGGCCGCCGGAAGCGCGCCCGCCTTCCCGGTCAAGGCGCTTCGGCTCACAGTCCGCAAGTTGTCGCAGTTCACGGCGCAGGGATTCGAGAGTCCCTCCCCTTTGCCCAACCCCACCTCCTGCGCGATGCCCCGTACCGTAGTAGTAATCTCAGCAACCAGGAACTTGTTGAGGTACGAGTATGCACTGTCGCGACTCAGGAGCACGACCGGCCGTCGGCCGGCGGGTTGAGGAAGGTCAGCCCACCAGATCTCGTACTGCTTCATAGCGCGAACTCCTCCGCGTTCGACCAGTCGTCCGCTTCCTCTTCGGAGTCGGGCATACGACGGTACGCTTCCCTGGTCCGAACTTCCTCCGCCTCCATGATTGCCTTGAGCACCGCTCGCCTGATGAAATCCGCCCGTTTGCGCTCAGCCGGCGGCGCGATCTTATTGAGCAGGTCGTAAACGCTGTCGTCGACCTGAATCAATATGGATTTCATATATATAATCATATAGCATCGATGCACCTGGCGAGGCGCCAGCCTATCGGGTTCGCTGCAGGGGAGTGTAGCCGCCTAGCGCGTAGAGCAGCGCCACGCCGCCCAGCGCCGTGACGGTCCGCAACCGCCATGATCGCCACCGCGTCGCGAGGCCGACTGCCGCCATCGACATCACGACAACGCCGCAGAAAGGGTCGACGACGCGTTGCGGTTCCGGCAGCACGAAACCTGCGATCGACGACGGCGGTAGCGACAGCTTCCGATGAGCCTCGTAGGGAACCCTCCCGGCGGCGCTCACCGGCCTTTCGAGTCCGACCCACCGCACCGACTCCCACCCATATTCGATCGCCGGGAGAATCTGCGCCGCGCCCACGGCGAAGGCCATTGACGCGAAGATTGCGACGGAAGCCGCGGCGCGAACCCGCCGCCCGCGCCATGCCTCTCCTGCGATCAGCCCCACTCCAGCGAACATAGTGAGCAGCGGAATCTGATGGTGTCCGGCCAGCCAACCTATACCCGCCATCGCTCCGGCCGCGGCGGCTCGCGCCAGGCCATCGGGCCGTGCCGCCCGGAGCAAATGATGGATGACGAGCGGCGCCCAGACCGCGCCGTTCAACCACTGCGGCCACGCCGTGGTCCCCACTAATCCAGTGACGCTCCAGACGCATCCACCCATCGCCGCGGCCGTACGCGACCGTCCCACTCCGCGCAACAGGACATACCCGCTGGCCGCGGTCATCCAGTGGATCGCGAGAAAGTAGGCCTTCGGCGCCGCATCCCGAAGATGCCCGCCATCCAACGGCGACGCAAACAACAACCAGTTGAGCGGATATGCGGCGCCGGGTTGCACCTGTCCGAAGAGGGGCTGCCCCATCCAGAGATAGGGATCCCACAGCGGCCATTCGCCGCGATGCCAGAGCCGCGCCTGGAGGTCGAACCATACGAGGACCTGGTTGACGACATCGGGATCCCAGATCCAATGACCCTGCGTCAAGGGATCGTGGAGAAACGCCCCGATCGCGGCGGTGAGCAAAAGTAGAGGAGCAAGTGAGCGGAGCAACGTCACTCACAAAGACCCGCTAGGGTCCGTTTCCGCTAGTTTCCGCTACACCCCCTGCTCCGAATCGAGGTTACAGCTTCTCCAGCCGGGTCTCCGCGTCGCCGAAGCGATCCAGCTTGATCCCCATGCGGTCCATGATCGAGAGGTACAAGCTGCACATCTTGCGACTCTCTTCGCCCGCGCCCAAATAGTCGAGCACTCGGCCGGTTTGCAGCGATCCGCCCAAGCCGCCCGCCATCACCACCGGCAGGCGCGTGTTGTCGTGCTTGCGCCCCGACCACAGGTTCGACAGGAACAGCAGGCACGAGTTGTCGAGCACCGTGCCCTCGCCCTCCGGCATTGCGTCGAGCTTGGAAGCCAAGTACGCAAGTTGGCTCACGTGGAAGCGCGAGATACGTTCGTAGCCGTCCGACAGGTTGTAGTGCGACGCGGAGTGGTGCCCTTCACGCACTTGCAGGAACGGATAGATCTGCGCCGAAAGATCGTTGGAGATGAGCAGCGTCGCCACGCGCGTGCGGTCGGTCTGGAAGCCCAGCGCCACAATGTCGCACATCAGGCGCGCATGTTCGCGCAGATCCTCGGGGAGCCCGTTGGCGGGCCGGTCCATCGCGATGGCCGGCTTGTTCGTGCCCTTGGCGCTTTCGTCGGCGCGGTGCTTGTCGATCCGCATCCGCTCCACGCGCTTTTCCACTTCGCGCACGCTGGTGAGGTACTCGTCGATCTTGGTCTTGTCGGCGGCGCTTACCTTGCGTCCGAACGTTTCGGCGCTGGCGCGGACGCGGTCGAGGATGCTCGAATTGCGCAACAGGCCGCGGTTTTCGAACAGGTTGTCGAACGCGAGCGACGGGTAGACTTCGCTCGGCACGGGCGATTCGGCGCTTTCCCACGAGATGTGGGAACTGTACGCCATCGAGAAGTTGGTCTCATGATAGCCGGTGAGCGGCTGCTCGCACGCGAGCACCATGCTGGGCTGCGCGGTATCCTGGCCGATGCGGCTGGCGATCATCTGATCGATGGTAGTGCCCGCGCGGAGGATGGGACCCCGCTGGATCGCCGCGCCGGAGAGCAGCGCGCCGGTCTGCGCCGGGTGAATTCCTTGCCCCGTCGCCGGCTTGATGTAGAGCCCGTGCAGGACATTGATCTTCTTCTTCAGAGGCTCGAGCGGCGAGAGCGTCTTGCTCAGCTTCATCGACTCGCCGGAGCCTTCCGCCGACCAGTGATCCTCATTCACGCCGCAGCCCATGAACAGCGCGGCGAACCGCTTCGGATACGCCGGCGCGGCGGCTGCTTGTAGCGATTCCAGCCATGGCAGACCCACCGTGACTCCGGCTCCGCGCAGAACGGCGCGGCGGGAGATTTTCGCGGCAAGAGGTTCGCGGGCGGGCATCAGTGGTCCCCTTTCTGGCTGACGTAACGCGGGTTGCGTTGATTGGAAAATTGAGGCATGTTGGCGATCGATTCCACCAGCTTGGAGATGCGATAGCCGCTGGACACGAAGGCCGAGCGCATCTTCTCCAGCTCCGGTTCGTCCGATAGCAGAAGGCCTCGTCCTAAAGCATACACCAGGAGTTTGCGGCAGAGATTGTCGACATAATCCTTCTCCCGGTGCGCCTTGATGTAGGCGACCAGCCCCTCGAGTCCGGCGCCTTGCACGCCACCCGGGAAGTCCGCCGCTGTGTCCACCTTGCGGCCGGCCAGATCCACGGTGCGGCGGTCGCCGACGGGTCCGAAATTCTCGAACGCCAGCCCGAACGAATCGAATCGCGCGTGGCAGCCGGCGCAGCTCGGATTGTCGCGATGCCTGGCGAGCATCTGGCGTAGCGGCAGGTCCATCTTCGACTCGTCGCCCGGCAGTTCCGGCACGGAGGGTGGAGGCGGCGGAATCACCTCGCCGAGCACCTTGCGAGCGACCCAATATCCGCGTTTCACCGGGCTGGTGCGCAGGCCCGGCGAGTTCGCCGTGAGGAACACCGCCATGGGAAGCAGTCCGCCGCGCCCGAACGGCCGCGCATCGCTCACCAGTTTCCATTCGCCGGGTTTGGGGCGGATGGTCTCCATCTCGTAGTGGCGGGCGAGCGCGGAGTTGACGAAGGTGTGCGTGCCGTAGATGAGGTCGAGCGCCGAACGGTCGTTGCGGATCGCGTCGTCGATCAGGCGGATGGGCTCTTCGAACATCGCCAGGCGCAACGCGTCGGTGAACATCGGGAAGCGCTGGCGGTCGACGCTATTGTGATCGGGGAAGCGGCGGTAGCCGAGCCAGTTGCCCGCGAACTCGGTGGCGAGCGCGATGGAGCGCTTGTCCTTCAACATGCGCTTCACCTGGGCTTGCAGTTCTTCCGGCTTGCGCAGATCGCCGGAAGCGGCTTTGGCGGTCAGTTCGGCGTCGGGGATGCTCGACCAGAGGAAGTAGCTGAGACGGCTGGCGAGCGCGTGATCGGGCAGCGGTTGCGTGCGGGGAGCGGGCGGAACGGCGGCGGCCTTGACCGGCGCCCTGCGCGATCGCGGTGCGACCGTGGGCGCAGGGGCCGGCGCGGCGCTGATCTCCACGGCATCCAGCCGGTAGCAGAACGTCGGCGACATCAGCACCAGCACCACGCAGTCTCGCATGGCGTCCTCGTGCGCCGATCCCTTCTCTCGCGTCGACTTGTAATAGGCGAGCAGATCGTCGCGCTCGGCGATCGTGAGCGGCCTTCGATACGCGCGGGCGGCGAAGCGCAGCAGCGCGTCCAGGTGTGTGGGCTGGGCATCGGCGCGCGCCTTCTCCACCATGCGGATGGTGTCGTTCACGCGCTGGAAGTGTTCTCGGATCGCGTCGAGCGCGACGGGCTCGCTCTCCTTGGCCTTCTCGAGATACTGTTCTCGAATTCCGAAAATGACTTTTTCCGCCGCGATGCCGGTGTCGCCGGGGCGGAAGCTGCCGGATTCGCGGCCGCGTCCGTCGATCTCGCCGCTCTGGTTGAAGTAGAACTGCGTGTAGGTGCGGATGGTGTGATCGGCGACGCAATCGAACTCGAGCCACAGGCGTTCGAGCTCGGCACGGCCCGCGTCGTCGAGGATCAACTCGATCAGCGGCGTGTCGTCGCGGAAGTAGCCCATCACATTGTGGAATCCCGCCGAGAGCAGGCGGCCTTTGTCCTCGGAATCGTCCGGGTAGAAGCGGCCGCGCTCCTTGATATGGAAGGCGTCGGGGAAGACCTTGGCGAAGCGGGCATGAGCGGCCTCGAAGCGGGGGCGCTCGCCGGCGGGGACGATCAGATCCGGATGGCCGAAGCGGGCCTTCGTCCAAAGCACGCGGTTGCGGAGCGCCACGCCATCCTCGCCGGCGGAGCGGTCGAAGAAGCCCATCTTGCTCTGCGAGGGCAGCGCGGGAGGAGGCTCGCCTTCCATCCTCAGCGCGGCGGGGTCGAAGTCGCGGCGGTGCGACGCATAGGCGCGCAGCTTCCAGTTCATGAGCGGCTGCGAGGTTCCGCTGAGACCCTTCACGACAGGGCTGGCGAAGTGGCGCATCGAGAGCTTGCGGATCTCGAGCACGTAGTCGCGCATCTTGACGCAGCCTTCGCGCACCAGATCGGGCTGGTCGTGTTCGGGCGTGGGCAGCATGCGCCACATGGTGCGGATCTTGGCCACGGGTCCGGCTTCATCCTCTTTGTTCTCGAGGAACTCCCACACCATCGGCAGGTACTTGGCGCTGATCCTGGCTTCCTTGGCGATGGCCTCGAGCGTGAGATCCGGCTTCTTCAGCGCCTCGCGATGCTTGTAACGCCAGGCGGCCTCGAAGTACTCGGCGTAGCCGGTGGGCTGGCGTTCGTAGAACGCGACGATCCGCTGGATGGTGTACTTTTCGCGGTCGGTCTCGGCGAGCATGAGGTGCGGAGCGAAGGTAAAACCCTCCGGCTGGAGCACGAGATGGTTGGCGATTTCGCGGGCCGCCTGCAGATACTTGGAGAGCAGCGCCGGACTCATCGCCAGCGATTCGCCCGAGTTGTCGAAGCCGTCCGGGTTGAGCGGATCGACCGGGAACTCGCGGGTGGGGCGCAGGTCGACTCCGGTGAGATCGCGAATGGAGTAGTCGTACTCGGCGTTGCTCAGCCGTCGCGCGAGCACATGGCCGGGATCGCCGGCGTTCTTGCGCGCTTCGTGCTGGCGCATGGATTCCACCCACTCGATCGCCCGATGGCGCTCGGCCGCGGTGGGCTGCTTCAGCCCCTTCGGAGGCATCTCGTTGGAGCGCAGCTTCTCGGCGAGCAGCGACCATCGCGGATGGTCCCGGACAACTTCGCGAGTGGACGCATACTGGCGCAAGTCGAACTGCGCGGCCGGGTTCGCGCCGCCGTGGCAGGAGATGCAGTAGGACGCCAGGAACGGCTTCACCTGTTGAGAGAACTCGCGATCGATAGGATCGACCGCGTTTTGCGCGGTGGCCGGCAGGGCGGCGATCGCGGACATGACGGCGAAGCGGCGAAGTGACATCGGGACTCGCCGTATTTTACCTTGCGGGGGGTATCGCGACGCTACCAGAGCATCCGCAGAGCCATCTGGATGCGCCGGCTCACGTTCGCCTGCTGCGTGATGGCTCCGAAGTTCGACGCCGCCGCGCCCAGGTTGGGCGCATTGAACGTCGGGTGGTTCATGCCGTTGAACACCTCGAAGCGGTACTGCAACCTCAAGTGCTCGAGCAGCCGGGTGTCCTTGAGCACCGAGTAGTCGAAGTTGTTGGCGCCGTCCTGACGGGCGTTGCCGAAGCGCGACGGGAGGAAGCGCACGTTCGATGCGAGCTGTTGCGCCGAGTTGGTGTTGAACCTCGCCGTGTCGAAGGCGCGCGCGACGTTACGCGGCTCCACGTTCAACGGACCGCCCAGGTAGATCAGATTGCCCCACGTGAGCGGCGCGCCCGGCTGCCAGGTGTAGATCACGTTCAGGTTCCAGCCGCCATACCAGCGCGACTTGCCAAACGGAACGTCGTAGCTGAAAGACCCTACAATGCGCTGGGGCCTGTCCTCGCCAGCGATCCGCTTCTCCAACGCGCTGAAATCGTTCAAGCGCGAGCGGCGCTCGATGAGCTTGGAGAACTGGTAGTTGGCCAGCAGGCTCAGGCCATGAGACAGGCGCTTCTCGACGCGCGTCTGGAACATGTGGAAGTAGGAATTGCCGTCGTTATCCTCCTGCAGCGTGACGCCCGTGAAGTGCGGATACGGCCGGAGCAACTGGGAGCGGCCCACGGTCGCGCCGTTCAGCGTGGTTCCCGGAATCAGGTTCTGGAACGGATTCGGGACCAGCGCCGACAAACGGTTGATCGTATCGTTGTCGCGCGTGGGCAGGCGGCTCAGATATTGCTCCGGCGCGAAATTGAGCTGGCGCGTCACGTCCAGATGGACCGCGTGGTTGCCCATGTATCCCGTCTCGAGCACCAGATTCCGCGAAAGCTCGCGTTGCAAGGAGGAGCTCCAGCGCGCCGAGTAGGGATTCAAGGGACGCGGGTTGTAATAGGTGATCGCCTTGCCGAGATCGGTGGCGAGTCCGTTGCCGCGGCCGGGCGGCTGTTCGATGCCGTTGGGGAACGGGTTGGCGAGCGTGGCGTATGGCGTCAGATTGCCGTCGAGCGAGGCGACGAGGTTGGTCTGCTGCGAGTAGCCGAGTTGGTTGGTTCCCAACGTTCCGAGCGCGAACAGGAACACGCCGAATCCGCCGCGAACCACGGTCTTTCCGCCGAGCATCGGGGGCGTCCAGGCGAAGCCGAAGCGCGGGCTGAAGTAGTGGCTGTTGGTTTCGTAGAGCTTGCGCTGGCCGGGCCCGGCGTGGAGCACTCCGCCCACCGCCCGGAAATCGGCTGACCGGATCTCCGGAATGGGCGCGGCCGCGTAAGCGGAGCGCGCCGCGGCGTCGATCCGTTGCGGCGCCGCGAAGTCGAAGCCGTTCACCGACCGGTCGTAACGCTCGGTAGTGGGCAAGTCGCGTTCGTATCGCAAGCCCAGATTCAGGGTGAGGCCAGGTCTCACGCGGAAGTCGTCCTGCAGGAACAACGCGTAGTAGCCGGCCTGATTGATGCGCGACGCGCTGATGTCCCAGAAGCCGCCGGTGGGGAGCCCGAGCAGGAACGACGCCAAGTCCTGGCCGAGGGGCGCGGCGGGAGAGTTGTCGAGCGGACCGCGCGTCCAGGCCGATCCGAACGAGTAGCTGCCGCTGGTGTAGCCGAGGCTCGACACGGCTTCACGGTACATCCGGAGGTCGGCGCCCATCTTCACGCTGTGTTTGGAGAGGATCTTGGTGAGGTTGGTGAAGATCTGGAAGATGTCTTGCGGGTTGTCCGTCCCGCCGGTGTCGCCGAGGCTGGCGAAGCGGTCGAATGTGATGCGCGGCAGTATCCGCTTCTGCGAGTGCCGCGCCAGATCGCCGGGGAAGCCGATCGACGCGATGTCGAAACCGTCGCTGAAGTTGGTGCTGCCTTCGGTGAACCGGGTCCAGTTGGCCCGCGTGTTCAGCACCATCGACGGCGACAAGGTGTACACGTCGTCGAACATCGTGCCGAGATTGGTGCGCGAACGTCCGCCGTTGCTGCCCGCGATTTCACCCACCCGGTAGCCGAGGTCGTTGAAGCCCTTGCCGGAGCGCTCGTTGTAGCGGAAGTTGTAGAACATCTTGTGGCGCTCGCTGAATACGATGTCGAGCCTTCCGAGTTCGTTGTTGAAGAAGTTGCGTTCACCTGTCGCGGACGTGGTGAAGTTGTCCAGTCCGTCGCGCTGCCCTGCCGTGTTCGAAAGTGGAAGGAACGGGAGGAAGTTGCGCGACACAGGCGAGATCCGGGAAGCGGGGATCAGGTTGCCCGCGAAAGGCTGGCGGCGGATGCGGGCGCCTTCGCGAGCGCCGGTGGCGGGATCGAAGATCTGGTAGTTGGCGCCCAGCGCCAGCAGCGCCGACAGATTGCCCGTGCGCTCCGCCGCCGTGGGAACGGTGGAGAACGTGGGCCGGGGTAACGCGTCGCGGATGCCTTCATAGGTGAAGTAGAAGAAGACCCGGTTGCGCCCGTCGAGCAACTTGGGCACGATGACAGGGCCTCCGGAGTTGATGCCCCATTGGTTGTAACGCAAGGTCGGTTTCGGCTGGCCGGCGGCGTTGGTGAAGAACTGGCTGGCCGCAAGGTTCGAGACCTGATTGAACAAGTAGGCGCGGCCGTGGAGCGAATTCGACCCGCCCTTGAGCACCACGTTCACCGTGCCGCCTCCGGTATGTCCGTACGCCGCGTCGGATTGGAACGTGTCCACCTTCACTTCTTCGACCGCGTCCACGGGGGGATTGTAGGCGACGCGATTGTTCCTCGAAGTGTCCGGCGCGCCGTCGATCAGCAGTTCGTTCTCGCGCGCCGGCGCGCCGCCCATGGAGAACTCCGACGGACCGGCATTGTCGAACGGACGGTAGAAACGCGGGTCCGACGACGGGACCACTCCGAAGGCCAGTTGCGCCAGCACCAGGGGAGTGCGGCCATTCATCGGCATGTTCTCGATCTGCCGCGCGGTGATCACTTGTCCGGTGTTGGCCGTGGTGGTGGTGAGCAACGGCGATTCGGCGGAAACGGTGACGGTCTCCCGCACTTGCCCGACCTCGAGCGTGACGTCGAGCCCCATCCGCTCACCGGTGGTGAGACGCAATCCTTCACGGACGTACGTCTTGAATCCCTCCGCGGTCACGGTCACTCGATAGGCGGCGGGAGGAAGGAATGGCAGCGTGTACTGGCCGTCGTTCGCGGTGACGGTCTCATGCCGCGCGGCGGTTTCCACTTGGACGGCGACGATGCTCGCGCCGGGGACGACGGCGCCTTGCGAGTCGAGGACGCGTCCGGTGATGGTGGAGCGGAACTCCTGGGCGATGGCCGGCGCGGCAAGGGCGAGAACAAAGAGAATGGACCCAAACATGGCGCGAATTTTATCAGAGTGGGTTCCCCGGTGGAGGAGCCGTTGCTTCGCACTCCGCGCCCTAATACAATGGCGTCATTCTTCTTGAAAGGGAGGTTGCTGTGAGGCACCCAATCTGTATCGCGCTTCTCGCATGCGCTCTCGAGGCGCAGGACTTTCGCGGACGCGTGCAAGGCATCGTCAGCGATGCCACCAATTCCGCCATTCCGCAGGCGACGGTCACTCTCACGAACACGGCGACTCGCGTCTCCACGGTGCGCACGACCGACGAGCGTGGCCAATACCTGTTCGACTACGTCGAGCCGGGAACGTATAGCGTCACCGCCGCCAGTCAAGGCTTCGGCTCGTCGGTCAAGGACAATGTCCAGGTCCTCGTCCGGTCCGACTTGACCGTGAACATGGCGTTGCGCGTCGGCGATGTGAACCAGTCCATCACCGTGGCCGACACGGCGGTGGAGATTCAGTTCAACACGACCACGCTGTCGCAGACCATCGACGGCAAGATGCTCAAGGAGCTTCCCGTGCTCGCGCGCAATCCGTTCACGCTCGCGCTGCTGGACCCGGCCGTGGTGAACCGTTACTCCGACGTATCGAAACGGAATCCCTTCTATCAGCTTTCGACCACGGGAGTCGATGTCGGCGGACAGACGAGCGGCCGCAACGAGGTGCAGATCGACGGTTCTCCGATCGGCGTCGGCTCGCGCGGATCCTACGCGCCGCCGATGGACGCCGTGCAGGAGTTCACGGTGCAGCAGAATTCGATCGACGCCGAATCGGGCTTCTCCGCGGGCGGCGTGCTGAATGTCGGCATGAAGGCCGGCACCAACGAATACCACGGCAGCGCCTACTATTTCGGCCGCAACCCGTCGCTGAACGCCGTCTCCAACGCGTTCACGCGCGCTCCCAACGTGGTTCGCAACCATGTCGGCGGCGGCACTATCGGTATGCCGATCCTGAAGAACCGCCTGTTCACGTTCTTCACCTATGAAAAGTGGAACAACCGGCAGCCCTACACCAAAGTAATGACGCTGCCGACCGACCTCGAGCGCGGCGGCGATTTCACGCGGTCGCTCAACCGGTCCGGCGTCATGCGGCCGGTGTTCGATCCCATCACCACCGTCACCAACACCGCCACCAACGCGGTCACGCGCACGCCCTTCCCTGGCAACGTGGTCCCCGCGTCCCGTTTCGACGCCACCTCGCGGCTTTTCCTGGGCGATATCTGGAAGCCGAACGGCCCGGGCGACGATCTCACCGGCGTCAACAACTACCGCACCGGCTACGCGTGGTTCCTCAACTACTGGAATTTCTCCAACCGCACCGACTGGAACATCAACTCCAAGTGGAAGGCGTTCGCGCGTTACAGCGTGATCCGCACGCGGCTGGACAACAACAACTACGGCGGCACGGCGGCCACCACGTCGGACAACGGCGGCCTGATGGACGCGCTGAACGCGGCGTTCGACACGGTGTACACCAAGAGCGCGCGCACGGTATTCAATTTCCGCCTGGGAGTGGTCTATTCGGAAGACGAGTACGATTCCGAGTGGGCGAAGATCGGCGAGAAGGGTCTCGAGAAATTCTGGCCGGGCAACGCGTGGTACAAGCCGTACCTGGCCGACATGCCGTCCGTCTACTATCCGGCGCTCAACGTAGGTGGCGCCACGTTCGGCAAGTCGAGCTGGTGGAGCTACCGTCCGCGCAAGTACTCGTATCAGGGCAGCATGGGACACGATCGCGGCCGCCACTATCTCAAAATGGGAATGGCTTATCGTCACGCGTTCGAGTACTCGCAACTGCCCAATCTCGGTTCGTTCCCGTTCAACGCGACGCCGACCGCGAACAGCAACCTGGCTCCCGATCTTCTGAACTCCGGCAGTGCGTGGGCCACCTTCCTGCTCGGCTCGATCGACAACGGATTGAGCGCCAACTACGTGGCTCCGCGCTACACGGAGCAGGATCAGTACGGCGTCTTCCTCCAGGACGATTTCAAGCTGAACCGCCGGATCACGCTGAATCTCGGCATGCGCTGGGAGTATGAGACGGCGCCGTCCGAGCGCCAGCTCCGCCTTTCGCGATACCTGGATCTGGGCAGCGCGATCCCCGAGTTCCAGCGGAACGCGCCGGTGATGCCGCCGCAGGTGGCCTCGATCGCGGGGGCGGTCAAGCCGACCTATAACGGCGCCTGGGTCTACGCGACTCCGGAGGCCAAAGGCCTCTATCACGCGCCGCGCACCAACTTCCTGCCGAGGCTCGGCGTGGCGTTCCGCGCCAACGACAAGACGGCGATTCGCGTCGGCTACGCCCGCTACGCGGTGCCGGTGATGGCCGTAATCGGTTACTCCTGGCGGCTGCCCGCCACGGACGGATTCTCGGTGACCTCCAACGGTCCGGTGCAGTTGCAAGGCGTGCCGCAAGGGGTCTTCAGCAATCCGTTCCCGGCGTCGAATCCGCTGGTGGCTCCGCTCGGCCGGACCACCGGGCGGTACACCAACATCGGCGGCGCGGCCACGTGGGCCAATCAGAGCCTGAAGACGCCGATGAACGACCGGTTCAATTTCACCGTGGAACGCGACCTGTTCGCGGGCCTGAAGGTGGATGGCACGTTCTTCATGAACTTCGGCCACAACATGGTTCCGGAAGGCCAGGGCGGGAACGCGGGCTTCGGAAGGCCGCTGAATCTGGTGAATCCGCAACTGAGCTACGACAACAAGACAGCGTTGACGGCCGCTGTTCCCAACCCCTTCTTCGGCTTGCCGGCGAGCGTGATGCCCGGCCAGTTGCGCGGCCAACGCACCGTGCCGCTCTCCACGCTTCTGCGCCCGTATCCGCAATACGCCGACCTCACCGAAGGCTTCCTGCCCGGAGTGGAGAACCGCTACAAGGCGATCCAGCTTCGCGTGCAGCGGCGGTTCGCCAGCGGCTATTCGGTGGTCTGGGGATACAATTACAACCGCGAACGGACGGGTGACTTTTTCAACGCGCCCGACCAGTACGCGGGCAAGTTGACGATGATTCCGGCGACATTGCCGCGCCATCGCATGACGCTCGGCACGACGATCGATCTGCCGTTCGGCAAGGGGCAGAAGTTCGGCGCCGGCATGCATCCGTTGTTGAACGCCGTCGTGGGAGGCTGGTCGACGAGCCACATCTTCATGTGGAATTCGGGCTCGTTCCTGCGCTTCGGACAACTCGACGTTTCGGGCGATCCCGGTCCGGCGCCGCGCCAATGGTCGAAGTGGTTCGACACGAGCGTGTTCAAGCAGGCGACTCCGTTCACGCCGCGCACCAATCCGTTTCAGTACAACGGAATCACGGGACCGAACTTCTGGAGTCTGGACAGCACTCTGTCGAAGAACTTCCGGCTGACGGAGCGGTTCAAGCTGGAACTCCGTTTGGAAGGGTACAACCTGACCAATTCGGTGATGCCGGGCAACCCGAACCTCTCGGTCACGAGCACGCAATTCGGTGGGATCACTTCGCAGGTCAACTACGGCCGCGAAGTGCAATACACCCTGCGGCTGCACTTCTGACCGGTCGCGGCGCATGTCGAGTCAAGCGGCGAACTGGCTGGGATTGGCGGGATGCGCCGCGTTGATCGCCGGCACGCTTGCGATGGCGAGGCTCGGGAAATCGGAGATCGTGCCCATCACGTTTGCCGAGGACGCGGCCTCGCTTCGCGCGGTGCTGACCCCGGAGGCTCGGGCCAACGCGCTGCGGATCATGGCCGGCGACAACGATTTCCCGATGGCGTATCTTTCGTTCGTGCTCGCGGCGCTGGCGTTCGTACTGTTCGCCGGTCCGCGCGCGGCGGGGATGGCGTCCGTCGCGTTGGCCGCCGGCGCGGCCGCCGCGATCTTCACGGCGGTGGCGTTCGACTATCGCGAGAATGCCGGCGTGGTCGCGGCGATTCGGGAGGCTGCCGCGGGAGGTTCGAACCTCGGCGCGCTAATCGAACCGATGCGCGCGAGCGCGATGTGCAAATGGGGATTCCTTGGCTTGTCGATGGCGCTGCTCGGTGTGGCGCAATGGGCGATGACGGGCGCCGCGTCAGTGGCCGGCCTGATTCGGGCCTTGGCGGCGATCGGCGGCGGCATCGCGGGTCTGGTGCTGTTCGGCGTGCGCGTTCCGATGTTGGCCACGATCGAAATGGCGTCGCTGGGCGTGGTGGCGATCACGGTGCTGGTGGAGGCGGCGCTCAACCTGATACGAAGGTGAGCCTCATCGCGATGGCGCTGGCCGGACACGCCGAATTCCACTCGTTGGAGCCCGCCACGCCCGCCGGGGCCGAACCGCGATCGATGCGCTCGAAGCCGAACCGCGGCCAGTAACCCGCGGCGCTGGTCGTCAGCAGATACAGCGCTCGCAGCCCGCGCGACCGGGCCCACGCGATCCGGTTCGCGGCAAGCTCCGCGCCCAGCCCCGCTCCCCGCAGGTCCGCGTGCACGGCGACCGAGCGCAGCAGGGCGTCTTCGCCGTGAACTTCGACTCCCGCCACACCAACCAGCGATCCCTCGCGCGCGGCCACGATCCACGATTCGCCGAACCGCTCGTCTAGATCCACGGGGACCAACTCCGACCCGGCTAGCAGCGCATCCACCGCCGCACGATCGGCTTCCACGGCCGGCCGTATCGCAGGCGGAGGAAACGCGCGCAACCTGCGGGCGATGCGGTCCCGAATCTCGCGAAAGGCGGCCAGCCGCTCTTCCCACGAGCCCTCCACCGCGGCCGGATCGTCGAACCGCCAGTGCAGCGCCGCCGCGCCGGGCAGCACGGGACAGTTGGATCGCGCGTTGTCGCAAACGGTGATGACCCAGTCCGGAGGCCGTCCCGTGAACTCGTCCACCGATTTCGAGCGATGCGACGAGATGTCGATACCGGTCTCGCGCATCGCCTCGATCGCCTCCGGACGCACGATGGACGGATGGGTTCCCGCGCTGGCGACCTCGAACCGGTCACCCACGTAGGAGCGCAGGATCCCCTCCGCCATCTGGCTTCGCGCCGAGTTACCCGTGCAAAGGATCAGGATGAGCGGTTTCACGGCTTGTAAGCGGTCACAAACCCACTCATCAGCTTGCCGGCGACTTGGGGCGCGTAGACCTCCGGGTCCAACCCTGAGGACGTCAGGTACCAGCGCGCATCGTCGGCGCCATAGACGCGTATCGGTTCGATCCCGATCTTCTCGAATCCCGCGGCGGCGAGCCGGCCCTCGTACTCGGATTGGTCCATGGCGCCGGCGATGCAGCCCGCCCACAGTTCCATGCTGCGCCGGACCTCTTCCGGCACCTCGCCCCGCACCACGATGTCGGCGATGGCTAGCCGTCCGCCGGGCTTCAGCACGCGAAACGCCTCGGCCATCACGCGGTTCTTGTCCGCCGAGAGGTTGATCACGCAGTTCGACAGGATTACATCCACGCTCGAGTCGGGCAGCGGGATTGCCTCCATCCGGCCCTTCAGGAATTCGACGTTCTCGACGCCCGCTTCCTTTTGGTTGCGCCGCGCCAATTCGAGCATCTCGTCGGTCATGTCGAGTCCGTACGCCTTGCCCGACGGGCCGACGCGCTTGGCCGACAGCAGCACGTCGATTCCGCCGCCGGAGCCCAGATCGAGCACCGTCTCGCCCGCTTGCAAGCCGGCGAGGAGCGTGGGATTGCCGCAGCCGAGCGAAGCGCGCGCCGCGCCTTCGGGAATCTGCGAGGTCTGCGAGGCGTCGTAAAGATCGCCCGAAATCGGGTCGGGACCGCAACAGCCGCAAGACGCGGCGGCCGAAGTGTTCAGCACCTGCAACGCCGCTTGCGCGTAGTGTTGCCGGACTTGCTCCGTGACTGTTTCCATATTGTTATTCTCCTTGAGTGTGGTTCGGATCCGCGGGGGCGCCGCGATTCCTTCCATATTTCTATAATAATCGAATTATGCCGCTCGTCAAGCCTTTTGGCAAACTTTTTTCGGTCGCCGTCCGCGTACCCGGGAATGAAGTGGAACTGGCCCTCGCCGCGCTGATGGATTTCGATCACGCCGGGATGATCGAGGAAGACGAGGAAGGCCTCATCCGCCTCGATGTCCACTTCACCGATGCGCTCGAGGCGGATCGGTGCCGGATCGCGTTCGCCGCGTTCGACGCCACGATGCGTGAGATCGAGAATCGTAACTGGGCCGGGGAATGGCAGGCGCAATGGCAGCCGCTCGAGGTCGGGGAGCGGTTCTATCTCGCGCCGGAGTGGATCGAGGCCGAACCGCCTCCGGGCCGGGTTCGCTTGGAGATGCGGCCCGGACTGGTGTTCGGGGGCGGCGATCATCCCACCACGCAGATGTGTCTGCGTCTGCTCGAGCACGCGGACGCGCAGGGAGCCGCGGTCGTCGATGTGGGCACGGGTTCGGGCATACTCGCGTTGGGCGCGCTGGCGTTGGGTGCGGCGCGCGCCACCGGATGCGACCTCGATCCGGACGCGGTCGATACCGCCGCCCGCGAGGGCCTGCCGGTTTGGGAGGGCTCGTTGGACGCGGCGGCGGCCCACTCCGCGGACGTGATCCTGGCAAACCTGCCCACTGGCGTCCTGTTAGGAATGCTCCCCGAGTTCGCGCGCGTGCTGGCGCCCGGCGGCCGCCTGGTGCTGAGCGGGTATCTCGAGGAGCAGACCGAATCCCTCGATGCCGGGTGCGCGGACGCCGGCTTTTGTTGGCTCCGGAGAGTGGTGAAGGACGGTTGGGGCGCTTGCCTGGCCGTCCGATGCTAACCTGGAGCGGATGAAGCCGTTCCTCGCGCTGCTGGCCGCTGCCGCATGTTTCGCCGCCGCGCCCACCCGTGAATCGCTGGCCTTCGAGCCCAACCGCGGTCAAGCCGTTCCCGAGGTTCGCTATCTGGCGCGCGCTCGCGGCATGACGGTCTTCCTAACGGCCGGCGAAACCGTGTTCGCCGCGCCGGGCAAGCCCCCGATTCGGATGAAGCTGCACGGGGCGTCCGCGAAGGCGCCGATCCGCGAAGTGGAGCGGGCGCCCGGAATCGTCAACTATTTTCAAGGCAACGACCCCAGCCGGTGGCTGACCGCGATTCCGCGATTCGCCAAGGTGGAGCGCGCCGGAGTCTATCCCGGCATCGATCTGGTGTACCACGCCGACGGCCGCGATCTCGAGTACGACTTTGTGGTCAAGCCCGGCGCCGACCCGGGACGCATCGAACTCGCTTACGAAGGCGCGGAATCGTTGGCTCTCGACGACGATGGCGGCATCGCCCTGTCGGCCGCGATCCGCCAGCGGCGGCCTCGCGTCTACCAGGAGATCGCCGGGCGGCGCGTGGAGATCGAGGCGCGCTACCGGATTCGCGAGGGGCGCGCGGGCTTTGAAGTGGCTCGCTACGACCGTTCGCGGCCGCTGGTGATCGATCCCGTGGTCGCCTTTTCCACTTATCTGGGCGGCGCGGCGGACGATGCGATTCGTAAGATCGCCGTGACGCCGGCCGGCGACGTCTTCGTGGCCGGTTCCACCGCCTCGTCCAACTTCCCGCTGGTTAGCTTCGCGCAGGGCGCCATCTCCACCGCGAATGTCGCCGACGCGTTCGTTTCGCGGTTCAACAGCCAAGGCGCCCTCGTCTATTCCACTTATGTGGGCGGAACCTCCCACGACGAGGCGCGCGCGCTGGTGGTGGATGTCGGCGGCACCGCTTTCGTGGCCGGGGAAACGACATCGGCGAACTTCCCGGTGGTGAACCCCTATCAGACGGCCTTCAACGGCGGAACCGACGCCTTCGTCTTCAAGATCTCGCCGCAAGGGACGGCGCTCCAGTTCTCCACTTACATGGGCGGCGAGGCCTACGATTCCGCTTCGTCCGTTGGCCTGGACGGATTGGGTAGCATCTACATCGCCGGCGCCACCAACTCCGCCGGGTTCCCGGTGATCAACCAGTTCGCCAACCGGCAGTCCTCCGGAACGGCGATGGACGGCTTCGTGGTGAAGTTCATCGCGCTGCAGGCGGGCGCGCTTTACAACACGATCGGATACTCCACCTATTTCGGCGGAACCCTGAACGACACGATCGAGGCGATCGCGGTGGATAACGGCGGCAGCGTCTTCCTGTTGGGCGAGACGGAGTCCGCCAACATTCCGCTCCAGGGCGCCTACCAGTCCAGCGTCCAAGGCTCCCAGGCGATGTTCCTGGCGAAGCTGAATCCGGGAATTCCCGCGCCGATACTCGGTTTCGGCACTTACCTCGGGGGATCGGACCATGAGATCGCGGGCGGTATCTTCCTCGATGCCGGCGGCGCGATCTACGTCGCCGGTTCCACGTGGTCCGGGGATTTCCCGCTGGTGAATCCCTACCGCCAACGCCCGTCCGGCGTGGAGCAGAACGCGATCGCCGGCAAGTTCACCAATGTGGGGCAGCCGATCTATCTCACTTATTTGAGCGATCGGAACAATTCCGAAGCCAACGCCATCGTGGCCGACCCGGGCGGCAACGCCTATATCACGGGCCGCACGCGGAACCCATGGCCGCTGATCGATCCGCCCGCCGGACTTCCCGCGCCGGGCGGCGGCGAAGACGACGCCTTCCTGGTGAGGCTCGGCCCGGCCGGCAACACGGCGAGCCTGTCGGCGCAGATCGGAGGCGCGTTCCAGGACTACGGCGTGGACATCGCGGTGGATGGCGCCAATAGCATCTGGCTGGCGATCAACACGGCCTCCCCGGACCTTCCGCCCACGGTGCGGGGACTGACGAGGCCGCTCACCGGACTAGGGCCGTCGGAAGGCTTCCTCATGAAGATCGATCCCGGCGCGGCCCCCAACCCGGTCAACATCACCTCCCCCGCCGCCGATCAGACGTTGAGCGTATCCGGCGTCACCGTGACCTGGCAGGCGGTTTCCGGAGCGGCGGGCTACTCCATCCGCGTCTATGGCGATCCCGCATACACCGGGTTCGCAAGGCCCGCCAACTTCTTCGGCGGAAGCGTCTCCGGCGCGAACGCGACTTCGACGCTGGTCACGCTTCCCGATGGCGACTTCATCGCCGCGGTGAAAGCGTGCGTGGGAGGTCTGCTGGAATCGAACTGCGGTGCGTTCTCTTACCGGAAGTTCAAGGTGAGGCAACCGCGGCCTGGCGTCGCGCCGTCGGTAACCTTCCCCACCAGCACCCCCACGTTGACCGGCTCGACGCAGACGCTTCGCTGGACCCAGGCGGCCACCGCGACGTCGTACGAAGTGCTGGTCGTCAACCTCGCGAACAACGTGCTGGACCTCCAGATCCGCGTTTCCGATCTGCAAACGATCTACTCGATGCGGAGCGGCCAATATCAGATCCGGGTGCGAGGCTGTTCCACCGGCTGTGGACCGTGGTCGGAGGCCGTGAACTTCGTGGTGGATCTGCCCGCCGTGGCCGACGCGCCTCCCACGATCCTCTCGGCTACCGTGACCAATGGCAACCGTGTGACCGTCAACTGGACCTCCGTGCCGAACGCCGATCTGTATCTGGTGCAGGTGGTGCAACCTCCGCCCGCCGGACCCGGTGGAGGCGCGCTCACGGTGGCGTCGCAGCGAACTTCGGGAACCACTATCGAGCTTCCCGTGCCTGCCGGAGCGGCCAGCGTGTTCGTCGCCGCGTGCAACGGAGACGGTTGCCGCGCCAACAGCGCCGCCGCCAACATAGCGCCCACGGGGCCCAACGGAACCTCGCCGACGGTAGGAACTCCCGCGGCGGGCGACAGCATCGTGGGACCGGTGATCGTGATCTCCTGGAACCGCATCGCCGGCGACAACGGCACAAACACCACCTACCGGCTGTTCGTACAGGATCTGGGAAGGCAATCGGCCGCGCTCGACATCCTGACGAAGGCGAATTTCTATGGCGCCTACTTCTCGCCCGGCACGCGGTACGACGTCGCGGTGATCGCCAATCCCGGCGCGGGCCAGCAGCAGGGGCCATCCAGCGGATTCTCGGTGCGGGGCGACCCTCCCCAGTTCTCGACGCTGGTCAGCCCGACCCACACGAGTGCGGCCGGCTCCGGCAATGTCGGCATTGGCTGGACTCCGCTGCTCGGATCGGCGGTGTACCAATACTATGTCGCGGCGGCCGGCCGGTCCGAGGCGTTCACCGGAGTCACCTCCGGGCTTCGAGTGGACGTTCCGCTGAGCGTGCTGAGCGGAAGCTCGACGGTCTACAACGCGATCGTACGGGCCTGCCGGCCGAGCCTGACGTGCGACGCGGATTCGGACACGGGCTGGTATCCGTGGTCGAACCAAGGTGGATCGGGAGTCGTGACCTTCACGGTCGGGCCCTGATCCCGCGCGGGTACTGGACGGGAACGTTGGTCTCGCCTGGTACTGGCGGGCTCCGCGAACTGGAACTACATTCACCTAGTCCTATTCGCCGCCGGACCGCACACTGCGGTCATGAAGTTCATCGTTCCGGTTTTGTTCGCGTCGGTGGTGTTCGCGCAGGATGGCGGCTTGGCCATCGGCAGCGAGACCGGCGCATCCCGCCACCTTGGGGATGGGGAGGAGTTCCGCCTTCCCCTGCACCAACTCATCGATCATGGCCGCATGCTGTTCGACGCCGCGTGGACCGTGCAGGAAGGCGGCGGGCGTCCGCTGACCAAAGGCAACGGCAATCCGCTGGCCGCATCCGGCCGGCCTCTGGTGTTCCCGCGCAACTTCAACCGCGTGTCGGCCCCCGACGCCAACTCCTGCTCGGCATGCCACAACAAGCCGTTCGCGGGCGGCGGCGGCGACATCGTCGCGAACGTCTTCGTCACCGCGCAACGCTTCGACTTCGCCACGCTCGATTCCGCTGAACCGGACGGCGCGCGAGACGAACTGGGCCGCCCCGTGGGTTTGGAAAACGTAGGCAACAACCGGGCCAGCGTCGGCATGTTCGGCGCGGGCTACATCGAACTGCTGGCGCGGGAAACCACGGCGCGCCTCCGCGCGATTCGCGATTCGACCGGGCCCGGGCAGTCCGCCGCGCTATCGGCGAAGGGCGTGTCCTTCGGTGTGCTGTCGCGCCGGGACGACGGAACGTGGGATGTGTCGCGGGTGGAAGGACTCGGGCGGGCGAGCCTCGCCACCGCGGGCGCGGAGCCGCCCAGTCTGATCGTGCGGCCGTTTCATCAGGCGGGCGCCGTGGTGAGCCTCCGCGAGTTCACCAACAACGCCTACAACCACCATCACGGCATTCAGCCCACCGAACGGTTTGGCCCGGGCGATCCCGATGGCGACGGCTTCACCAACGAATTGACGCGAGCCGACGTGACCGCCGTCACCCTTTATCAGGCCGCGTTGCAGGCCCCTGGCCGCGTGATCCCGAACAATCCCGCGATCGAGCAGGCGGTGCTGCTCGGCGAAGCGGCGTTCGACAAGGTGGGGTGTTCCTCCTGCCACGTGCCGGCGTTGCCGCTCGATTCCATGGAATTCGCCGAGCCGGGCCCGTACAATCCCGCCGGCAACATGCAGCCCGGCGATGGCCGCGTCTTCAAGATGGACCTGAACGATTCGCGTCTGCCCGGCGTGCGCCTGTATCCCCGGGTGGGCGGAAAAGTGATGGTCCCCGCCTTCACCGATCTGAAGCTGCACGACATCTGCGCCGGTCCCGGCGATCCGAATGTCGAGCCCATCGATCAGACAGCCAAACCGGGCAGCCCCGAGTTCTTCGGCGGCAACCGCTGGTTCGTGACCAAGAAGTTGTGGGGCGCGGCGAACGAGCCTCCCTACTTCCACCACGGCAAATACACCACGATGCGCGAGGCGATTCTGGCGCACGCGGGCGAAGCGCTCGAGTCGCGGAAGGCGTTCGAGGCGCTGGGAGCGCATCAGCGGGACGCGGTGATCGAGTTTCTGAAGACGCTACGCGTGCTACCCGCCGGCGTGACTTCTCCCGTGGTCGACGAGAACTTCCGCCCGCGGCTCTGGCCGCCCCAGCGGTAGCGGCGGCGCTTCAGAGCGGCACGCCGAGTTTGCGCATCGCCTCGCGAATCGCGGACTCGGTGGCCGCTCCGGCTCCGGTATGGATCGCCGCGATAACTCCGTCGCGGCCGATCAGCACCAGGGTGGGAATCGACTGGATCTTGAACTTGCCGCGCGCCTCGGGGTCCACCAGATGGGCCCAATCGTAGCCATGTTCGGAGACGAACTGGCGGGCCTTGTCGAGTTCGGTATCGTCGTTCACCCCCACCACGACCACGCCACGCGCGCTGGTCTGGCCGCGCAGTTTCGCGATCGCGGGCATCTGCCGGCGGCACGGTTCGCACCAAGCGGCCCAGAAGTCGAGCAGCACGACCTTGCCGCGCAGATCCGCCAGACGGAGGGAATCGCCGGCCAGCGTGCGGCCCGCGAGATCGGGCGCGGGTTTTCCGATCAAGTCCTTGGCGATGCGCGGAAAGGCGTGTTCCAGGCGATCCACCTGGACGAAGTTGGCCGGCGGCTCGTAGACAAAGAGGCGTTCCGGCGGAGGCGAACCGAGCGACGCCACGCGGTAGCTCCGGCGATGCGTGGCGGTCATTTCCAGGAAGGGTTGTGAGGGCGAGAGCTTCCCCTTGGTGACGCTCACTTCGCGTAGCACGGTCGAGCGGCTTTCGTCGATCCAGAAGGTGCGCGTCCATGACTCGATGCCGGTGGCTCCCGATCGCGGCCGGTACGTCCCCACGATCACCGCGCATTCGACCTTCAGCGGGCCGAAATCGAGCGCTTCGGTTCCGCGCCGTTCCGCGGAGATCAGGTCGTCTTCCAGGCGGCCCGCGGCGGCGCTCAGGAACCGCATGCGCTGTAGGGCCATGTTGGCCTCGGGGCCGAGGTTCTTCGTTTCCGCGATGGGCCCGGTGACGGTGGTTCGAACGAACTCGCGGTTGTCGGGCGCGGCGACCCACAGCGTCCCGCCGCCGGATACGACGGTGTGGGCGCCGGTGGATTCGACCGTTTCGAAGCGGATCCGGCCCGGTCCGTCTTTCGCCGTCACCAACGTCGAAGTCGAAATCGACCGGCTCCGGTCAGACAGCAGTTCGCTTTCGATGTCCGCCTCGAGCCAATGGCTTTCCGCCTGGCGGAAGGCGGCCGATATCTTGCGCAGCAGTTCGAGCCCGTCTCCGGTCTGGGCTCGCGCGGCGATGGCCGCTACCGTCAGGGCCGAAATCCGCGCGAATTGCATGGCTCTCATTATTCCACCCGGCCTCCGCGAAAGTATAATGGCTGGGCCAGATGAGGTCCATCCTTCTTTTCCTGTTCGCCGCCGCTCTGATGGCGGCCCCCCGGTCCCGTTACGCCAGCGGGTACATGTACAGCTACTACGTCCCGCAGTCCGCCAGCACTCCTTGGCGGCCGGCATGGTCGCCCGATGGCAAGGAGATCGCGTTCGCGATGGCGGGATCGCTGTGGAAGATCCGGGTGGGCGATACGGTCGCGTACGAGCTTACCGCCGGGTCCACGTACGACTCGTCGCCGGCGTGGTCGCCGGACGGCAAGTGGATGGTCTATACGGCCGAGGATTCCGCCGGCGTCAACCTGATGCTGTTCAACACGGCGACGCGGGAGAGCACGGTGGTGACGCGCGGCCCGGCGCTAAACCTGGAACCGGTGTGGTCGCCGGACGGCAAGCGGCTCGCGTTCGTGAGGAACGAGCCGCGCGGACAGTTCCATGTTTGGGTTTCCGAGTTCGACGGCGCGAGGCTCGGCGAGCCCACGAGGCTCACCAACGAAAACGATTTCGGCCGCGCGCGCCTGTACTTCAGCGCCTACGACGATCACGTCAATCCGACGTGGTCGCCCGACGGGAAGGAGCTGATCCTGGTGTCCAATCGCGGCATCACGCTCGGGTCGGGCGCGATCTGGCGGGCGCCGGTGGGACCGGATCTCATGTCTCGCGCCAAGATGGTGATGCGCGAAGAGACGCTGTACCGCACACAGCCGCAATGGTCCCGGGACGGCAAGCGCATCCTTTATAGCTCGCACCGCGGCAGCCAGTTCAACAATCTTTACGTGCTGCCGGTCGATGGCGGCGAGCCGTACCAGATGACGTTCGGCGACTGGGATCACTTCGATCCGCGCTGGTCGCCCGACGGTGAGTGGATCGTTTACGTGTCGAACCAGCACGGGCTGTCCGATCTGCGCCTGCTGCGGTCGTTCGGCGGCCAGGAGCGCAAGATCGAGATTCAGCGGCGAGTCTATCGCCGGCCGATGAGCCGGCTGGAGGTGGTTCTGCAAGAGGCCGGGAGGCCCACCGCGGCGCGGATCTATCTAACCGGCTCCGACGGCAAATCGTACACGCCGTCCACTTCCTACGCGCGGGTGGCCGGCCGCAGCAATCATCGCGACTTCTTCCACGCCGAAGGCCGCTTCGTGGTGGACGTGCCGCCGGGCGAGACGACGATCGAAGTGGCGAAGGGTCTGGAATACGCGCCGGTGACGCGAAAGGTGAAGGTGGAGCCGGGCTCGACCACGGCGAGGTTCAATCTCGAGCGAATCGTTTCGATGAACGCGGCCGGCTGGTACAGCGCGTCCGACCACGTCCACATGAACTACGCGGGCAACCTGCACAACACGCCGGAGAACCTGATGATGATGGCGCGAGCCGAGGATCTCGATGTCGTGGGAGAAAAGGTCGCGAACAAGGACAATCGCATCTTCGATCATCACCACTTCACGCCGCGTCCTCACAAGCTGACGAATTCCGAGCATATCCTGACGTTCGGTGAAGAGTACCGGCCGCCGTTCTACGGCCACATCAATTTCATCAACATGGCGCACCTGATCTCGCCGTTCACCACCGGCTACGAAGGAACGGCGATCGAAAGCCTGTATCCCAGCAACACGGACATGTTCCGGCTGGGCCGTTCGCAAGGCGCGCTGGCGGGCTACGTCCATCCGTGGTCGCGCGAGCCGGAGAAGTCGACGTACGCGGTGGCGCGCGGATTCCCGGTGGATCTGGCGCTCGGCTCGTTCGATTATCTGGAAGTGATGACGAGCGCGGGTCACTTCACCAACACGGAAAAGACGTGGCATCGCGCGCTCAATTGTGGATTCAAAGTGACCGCGTCGGCCGGCGAGGACTCGATCCTCAACCTGCATGCGACCCCGATTCTCGGCTCCGCGCGGCTCTACGCGTATCTGGGCGGCAAACTCGACTGGGATTCCTACGTGGAGGCGATCCGCCGCGGCCGGACGTTCGTCACCAACGGCCCGTTGCTCTTCTTCGACGTGAACGGCGAGATTCCGGGCTCCGAGATCCGTCTGCCGGAGACGGGCGGATCGGTGGAGATCCATGCGTCGATGAAATCGATCGCGCCGGTGGAGAAGCTGGAAGTGATTCGCAACGGCAAGGTGATCGAGACGCTTCCCGTGGCCGGCGGAACACGGCGCATCCCGTTCGATTCCAGCGGCTGGCTGACGCTTCGCGCCTATGCCGCCAAGGCCGCGCACCCGATCGACGACTCGTATCTGGTGGCGGAGACCGGGCCCGTGTACGTATCGGTGGGCGGCAAGCCGGTCCGTTCGGCGGAAGACGCCAAGTACTTCATCGAGTGGATCGACGACATCACGCGCCAGGCGCGGGAGCATCCCGGCTGGCGTTCGGACAAGGAACGCAACCACGTCCTCGGGCAGTTCGCCGAGGCGAGAAAGGTGTTCGAACAACGATGAACCGCAGAAACTTTCTAGCCGGCGCCGCGGCGATGCCCGCCGCCGCTTCCGCCCCCATCGATTGGGCGGCCGTCCGCAACGACTTTCCGCGGGCGCTCAACGAAGTCTACTTCAACTCGTCGGCGCAGCATCCACTGGGCGTGCACACGGTTCGGGGGATGCGGAACTACATCGACTTCCTGCATCTGGGTCCGGGCGGCGGCCGCGAGGATTTCTGGGAGCACGGATTCCAGCAGGTGAAGCCGATGTTCGCCAAGCTGATCGGCGCCAAGCCCGGCGAGGTGGGCCTGTGTCCCAGCACCACCGTCGGTGAGAACTGGTTCCTCAATGGCATGGATCTCCGCGGCGGCAACGTGGTGACCAACGATCTCCACTACACCGCGTCGCTCGCCAACTACAAGGCTCGCGAGGCGGAGCAGGGGCTCGACGTCCGGGTGGTGAAGCATCGCGATTGGCGCATCGATTTCGCCGACATGGAGCGCGCGGTGAACTCGAAGACCCGCCTCGTATCGGTGTCGATGGTGTCGTCGGTCAATGGCCATCTCGAGGACATCAAGCGGCTGAGCGATCTGGCGCACGCCCACGGAGCGCTGCTCTATGCCGATATCATCCAAGGCGCCGGCGCGATCCCGATCGACGTGCATGCGCTGGGGATCGATCTCGCCTCGTGCGCCATGTACAAGTGGCTGCAGGGCGAGCACGGCTACGGGTTCATCTACATCCGCGAGGATCTGATCGGGACGCGCGTGAAGGCTCGCGAATTCACCGGGCATCCGGACTTCAACTACCGCCCGTGGGTCTCCGCGCCCAAGCCGGGGTTGCCCGAACTGGTGAATCACGCCAGCAAGGGGATCGGCGCGTTCGAGGTCGGCACGCCGTCGGTGATCACCTACGCGGCCCAACTCGAATCGCTGAAGTACATCGAAAAACTCGGGATCTCCAACATCCGCGCCCATGCACGCGAGCTGACGGACATGTTCCAGCGGGAGCTTCCGGCGATGGGCTATGCGTCCATCACGCCGAAGGGCACGGAAACGCCAGTCGTGACGTTCCTGTGCAAAGACGCCGAGGCGGTGCGCCGGAAGATCCGCGTGGCATCGGATTCGGGCAAGGCGAAGATCTCGATCACCGGACCCAACTCCGCGCTGACGGTGGGGCGGTTCGGCAACCATCTGCGAATCGCGGTCTCGGTGTTCAACAACCGGGAGGACGTGAAGAAGCTGTTGGAGGTGCTCTCTTGAGGAAGATTCTCGCCATCGCCGTGCTGGGTTCGTTTGGCGCGGCGGCCTATGGCCAGGCGTTCCGCTGGACGCGCGAAGAGACGATCCACTACACGCCGAAGAACCCGTTCGAGCGTTTCGAGGATGGACGGCCGAAGGTTCCCAAGGCGCTGCTCGAAAAGGTGAAGGAGCTTTCGGTGGAGGAGGCGTGGGGCATCCTGCGCGCCAAGGGGTACAACTTCCAATACGCGGGGAGCGGATTCAAGGTCCTGCATCCGGGCAAGAAGCTGGTGGGACGGGCCGTCACCGCCCAGTATCTGCCGTTGCGGCCCGATCTACACGACACGATCGAGGCCGACGTGAAGAAGGCGGGCGGTCCAGGCGGCGCCAATCAAAAGGTGATCGACTTGTTGCAGCGGGACGACGTGCCGGTGATCGACCTGATGGGCGTCGCTCCCGGCCACAACTTCGGCGGCGACAACCTGCACGCGGCGATCTATGGCGCCACGGGGACGGGCGCGGTGGTGGACGGCACGGTGCGCGACATCGAAGGGCTGTTCGAAATGCCGACGCAGGTTTACTATCGCGACGGGCATCCGGCGGCCGTGGCGGGCGTGACCGTGATCGGCATCAATATCCCCGTTAAGGTGGGCGAGGCCGTGGTGATGCCGGGCGATGTTGTTCTCGGCGATCGCACGGGGATCATCTTCATCCCGCCGCAGTTCGTCCAGGAAGTGGTCGACAAGGCCGTGATGACGCATATCCACGACGAATGGACGAAGGCGAAGTTCCTCACGGGCAAGTACAAGTCCAGCCAGTTGTACGGCGGTCCGCTCTCGCCGGAGATGAAGAAGGAGTACGACGAGTACGTGAAGAAGCGGCTCGCCGAAATGAAGTAGCCGTTAGCCGTTGACGGTCTTGGCGCGCCGCGCGGCGGGGGCGGTTTCCGCTTTCGCCGGCTTGCGCTGAGCCACGGTGAGCCGCTTGACCTGGTCGCTGACGCAGACCAGGAACATGGGCTGCTTGGCGGCCTTCAGCACGTCGATCACGCTGGTTTCGCTCTCCTCCAGATAGATGTGCTTGCCGTCGGTGAGCAGATGCATCTGCGCGCCGGAGGAAAACAGGCCGGCGACGCGCTTGCCCATCTCTTTCTGGAGAAAGCGCAGCACGCGGCGGATCTTCTGGAGGGAGAAGCCTTTGCGCCGGAGTTCCGCGATCACGGTGATCTCCACCACTTCCGACGGTGAATAGACGCGCCGGTGGCCTTCGTGCCGCGGCGAGACGACCTTCTGCTCGTCCCACCACTGCAGTTGGCGAAGGCTGACGTTCGCCAGGCGGGCGACATCGGCCGACGAGGATTCCCTGGCCGCCGCGGCGGCGGCGGGGGAGTCGATTTCGGGGCGCGTCTTTTTTGTTTTGAACATGTGGGGCGGCTTCCGTTTCGGGAACAATTCCTTAGTCGATTGTACTGGAACCGCCCCCGGAGTCAACGGCCAAGTCAAATGAATTCAACCGGATTCGAACGATCCCCCAGGGGTCGGGGCGGCCGTTCCCAGCGGCACAACCGATGCCGCTAAGCCTGCTCCGATCCACCGGGTGGCGTCCCGCCGGTCGCCCCGCGAATGCCCTCCGCCTTCGCCTTGGCCCAATTGACGAGCCGCTTGATGGGCGGAAAATAGTCGGCGAGGATCACCAGCCCCGGGATGAGGAACACCCAGCCGGGCATCACGGGTAGGATCAGACCCATTACGCCAAGCAGCGTCAGCCCGAGCCCCGCCCCGATTCTGAGGATCTTCTTGATCAAGTGCCGCTCTTCCCTAGTATCGTCACTTTGGATACGCGTTGCAGCGGCGCTTCGACTCATGAAAAATAGGACATGCGCAAAATCGCCCTGATCCTGGCGTTGGCGGCCGCCCTTCCCGCGGAGAACTACCGCCGGGCTCCGGACAACATCCGCGCCGTGCTGGACGCGCCTCCGGCCGCTCAACTGTTCGCCAATCCACCGGGCACGTGGGTGATCGCGGCGCGCGGCCGCCGGTATCCGCCGATCTCCGAACTCGCCGCGCCGATGCTGCGTCTGGCGGGCGAGCGGATCGATCCGCGCACCAACGGACCGCACCGCGCCACGCGCTACGTCTCGTTCGAACTCCGGCGTCTGGACGATGGCGGCGCGGTCCCGCTCCGTCTGCCCGCCGGCGCGCGGATGTCCGCGCCGCGTTGGAGCCCCGATGGCCGCCGGTTCGCCGCGTTGCGGACGACGGAGTCGGGCGTCGAACTCTGGGTAGGCTCGACTTCCGGCGAGATCCGCGCGCTCCCCGGCATCCGCGTCAACGCCGCCTATGGCGAACCGCTGCAATGGCTGGACGGCGGCTCGCGGTTGCTGGTCCAGACGATTCCGGCCGGCCGGGGCGCCGTTCCGGCCGAACCCTCGGCGCCGGCGGGTCCGTTGGCGCAGGAAACGGCTGGGAAGGCGGGTCCGTCGCGGACGCTGCAGGATCTGCTGAAGAACCCCCACGATGAATCTCTGTTCGAATACCTCGCAACCAGCCAGCTCACGGCGGTCGACGCGGATACCGGCTCCGCCACGGCGATCGGCCGTCCGGCGATCTTCACGTCCACGGAAGGGTCGCCCGATGGCAAGCATTTGCTGGTTCGGCGCTTGCGCCGGCCCTACTCGTATCTGCTCGAGGCGGCCGACTTCCCGCACGAGGTGGAGGTATGGAATTTGGAAGGCGCGCGGGAGAAGACGATCGCGTCGCAGCCGATGCGAGAGCGCGTTCCCATCGACGGCGTCGCGGTTGGTCCGCGGCTGCATCAGTGGAAGACGAACGAGCCCGCCACGCTCGTGTGGGTGGAGGCGCTCGATGAGGGGGATCCGCGGAAGCAGGTTCCGCATCGCGACCGCGCGCTCCAGTGGAGCGCACCGTTCGACGGCGAGCCGAAGGAGTGGCTGCGAACAGTGGACCGGTGGGCGAGCGTCCGGTGGCTTGCCGATGGGCGCGCCCTGGTGACCGACAGCGACCGGCGGAAGCGGCGCACCCGCATGCGTCTGATCGGGCCGGGGCTGGACAAGGAGCTTTGGGCGCGTAACTCGCAGGACCGCTACAACGATCCGGGCGACCCGGTCACCCACATGACGCCGCCAGGGGCACGCCTGGTCCGCCAATCGGGCGACTGGATTTTCCTCGAGGGCGAAGGCGCCACGCCGCAAGGAGACCGGCCGTTCCTCGACCGGTTCCATCTGATGACGGGAGCGAAAGAGCGATTGTTCCAGTGCGACGAGCAGAGCTACGAGACTGTGGCCGCCGTGCTGAGCGCGGATGGCGCGCGGCTGTTGACCCGGCGCGAGAGCCCCGTCGATCCGCCGAACTATCTGGTGCGCTCGAGCGGCAAGATAGAGCGCAAGCTGACGGACGATCGCGATCCCACGCCCGAGTTGCGCCAGATCGAGCGCCGGCTGATCAAGTACAAGCGCGCCGACGGCGTGCCGCTGTCGTTCACGCTGAATCTGCCGCCCGGGTATGTGCCGGGCACGCGGCTGCCCGCGGTGGTGTGGGCGTATCCGCGCGACTACGGCGACGCCGGAACGGCGGGCCAGGTATCCGGCTCGACCAAACGCTTCACCACCATCGCCGGACCGTCCCATTTGTTCTTCCTGTTGGCCGGGTACGCGATTCTCGACGGTGCGGCGATGCCGGTGATCGGCTCCGGCGAGACCGCCAACGATACCTATCTCGATCAGATCGTGGCGTCGGCGAAGGCGGCCATCGATCAGGGCTCCGAGCTAGGCGTGATCGATCCGAAGCGCGTGGGAGTGGGCGGCCACAGCTACGGCGCCTTCATGACGGCGAACCTGCTCGCCCACTCCGATCTGTTCCGCGCGGGCATCGCGCGTTCGGGCGCCTACAACCGCACGTTGACGCCGTTCGGATTCCAGGCCGAGAGCCGGACCCTGTGGGAGGCGCGCGACATTTACCTGCGAATGTCGCCGTTCCTGGCGGCGGACAAAATCAACGAGCCGGTGCTATTGATCCACGGCGAGGCCGACAACAACGCGGGGACGTTCCCGATTCAATCGGATCGTATGTATCAGGCGATTCGCGGCAACGGGGGCACGGTGCGCTACGTGGTGCTTCCGCACGAGTCCCACTCCTACGAGGCTCGGGAGTCGGTGGAGCACACGATCGCGGAGATGATCGCCTGGTTCGACCGGCACGTGAAAAGCGGCGGCCCTCGGTAACGACTGTAAGGAAACGTAAAGGACGACTTCTTCGCGTACCCAACGGCGGTCTTCGTGCATCTCAGGAGATGTGCCAAGCAACGGAGCCGGACGCTGGAACCAAAAGCCGGCAGTGTCGTCGAACGACGACACGGATGCCGGCGGTGTCTGGCTCCGACAACAAGCTTTTTCAATAACATACGTTTGGCCGCTAAAGTGCAAGGAGAAATGACCATGACAATTCAAATCAACCATCGGGACATCGCGAATCGTAAGGCGGCGATTCTGACCAAGCTGTCCGAGATCACGATCTCCGAGGCGCAACGCGAGGACCTCGAGATCCAGACGCTGCCCGACGTGATGGACGCCATCCAGTGGCAGACCGCGCGCGACATCGCCGTGGTGCAACTCGACCATCAGGCGAAGCTGGCGCGCGAACTGCGCGATGCGCTGGGCCGGATCGAAGACGGCAGCTACGGGGTCTGCGAGGACTGCGAAAACCCGATCGCTCCGCGCCGGCTGGACGTGATGCCGTTCGCGCGCCTGTGCGTCCGCTGCCAGGAGCGCCACGAAGCGCATCGCCACGACGAGGACTTCGCGTTCGAAGAGGCGGCCTGACCGGGGCCGCCAGCCGGTTCGAGGGCCGCCGCGGCGTGGAGCGCACGCTGATAGACTGTCACAGACGCTCCCATGATCACCCGACGCGAAGTCCTCGCAGGCGCCCCGCTGTTGGCGGCCGCCGCAACCGGGCGGCCGAAGATCGCGGCCATCTGCACCATTTATTTCAAGTTCTCGCACACGCAGCACATCGTTGACCGGTTTCTGACCGGTTACGGCTGGAATGGAACCCATCACAGGCCGCCCATGGATGTGGTGTCCATTTACGTCGATCAGGTGGGCCAGAACGATCTGAGCCGCGGCCGGATCCGGGAGTTTCCGTCGATGAAGGCGTACCCGTCGGTTGCCGAGGCGCTGACTTTGGGTACGGAAAAGCTGGCGGTGGACGGCGTCCTGCTCATCGGCGAACACGGCAAGTACGCGCGCAACGAGAAGGGTCAGACACAGTACCCCCGGTATCAGCTCTACCAGCAGATCGTTAAGGTGTTCGAGTCGTCGGGCCGCGCCGTACCGGTCTTCAACGACAAGCACCTGTCGTGGAACTGGGATTGGGCTCGCGAGATGTACGACACCAGCCGCCGGTTGAAGTTCCCGCTGATGGCGGGGTCGAGCCTGCCGGTCACCTGGCGCACGCCCTCGGTGGAGCTGCCGGCCAAGGCTGTGGTGCGCGAAGCGGTCTGCGCCGGTTACGGCGGAGTGGATAGCTACGACTTCCATGCGCTCGAGACGCTGCAGTGCATGGTGGAGCGCCGCAGGGGCGGCGAGAGCGGCGTGAAGTGGCTGCAGGCGTATCGCGGCGAGAGCTTCTGGAAAGCAATGGACGATGGCGTCTGGTCGCGCGAGTTGATGGAATCCGCCCTGTGCCGCAGCCATACGCTGAAGCCGTCACGCGCCGGCTTCAACAACGACTTCCCCACGGGCGAATCGATGCGCCGGCTGGCCCGGAATCCGGTGGCGTATGTGTACGAACACGCCGACGGACTGAAGTCCACCATGCTTCTGTTCAGCGGCATGATCGAGGACTTCAACTTCGCCTGCCGGATCGATGGCCGCAAGGAGCCGTTCTCGACGCAGATGTACCTGCCGATGCCTCCCGGCCGGACGACGCTGGCGAACTTCTTCTCGCCGCTCACCAACAACATCGAGCGCCTGTTTCTGGAGAAAAAATCTCCCTATCCGTTGGAGCGGACGCTGCTCACAACCGGACTGACGGCGGCCGGGGTCGATAGCCTGTTCCAGGGCCAGAAGCGGCTGGAAACGCCGCACCTCGAGAAGATCGTCTATCCCGCGCCCACGGATTCCACCTTTTGGAGAAGCTGATGCCGAAACGCGTCGCCATCGTCACCACCATCTACCGCTACCTGTCGCACGCGCAGCACATGGGCGATCGCTTCCTGACCGGCTATCCGCACCAGGGCCGGTGGCACAAGGCGGACGTGCAGGTGGCATCGCTGTATGTCGACCAGAAGCCGGAAGGCGACCAGAGCGCCGAGCGGGCCCGCGAGTTCGGCTTCAAGGTTTACCCGACGATCGCGGAAGCGCTACGGCTGGGCGGGGATAAGCTGGCAGTGGACGCGGTGCTCCTCATCGTCGAGCACGGAGACTATCCGCGCAACGAACTCGGCCAAGTGCTCTATCCGCGCCACGAGTTCTTCCGGCAGTGCGTCGAGGTGTTCGACAAGGATGGCCGCGCGGTTCCGGTCTACAACGACAAGCACCTTTCGTATAGCTGGGAGAAGGCGAAGTGGATGGTGGACCAGTCGAAGCGGCTCGGCTTTCCCATGCTCGCCGGATCGTCGCTGCCGGTGACGTGGCGGCTGCCGGATCTGGAACTCCCGCTCGGCTGCGAGATCGAGGAGGCGCTGATGGTGGGCGTGGGCGGGTCCGACCCGATGGATTATCACGCGCTGGAAGCGATGCAGTGCATGGTGGAGCGGCGCAAAGGCGGCGAGACCGGCATCCGGTCGGTGCAACTGATCGACGGCGACGCGGTTTGGAAGGCCGGCGACGAGGGCCGATGGTCGAAGCAGTTGCTGATCTCGGCTCTGTCGCGCAGCGACACGCCGAAGGGGCGGACGGTGGAGGATGGAAGGACGCAGGACCTGGTTGGATCGGGCGAGATCCGGCGTCTGGTCAAGGAGCCGGCCGCCTACCTCATCGAGCGCAACGACGGATTGCGGACGACGCTGCTGATGCTGAATGGCGCGGTGGGCGACTACACGTTCGCGGCCCGTTTGAGGGGCAAGGGCGTCGCTTCAACGCAGTTCTTTCTGTCGCCGACGCCGAATGTGACCTACTCGGCGTGCCTGGTGAGCAAGATCGAGGAGATGTTCGTCACCGGCAAGGCTCCGTACCCGGTGGAGCGGACGCTGATCGTGAGCGGCGCGCTCGAGAGCTGTCTGCAGTCGCGGAAACAGGGCGGCCGGCGCCTGGAAACGCCCCACTTGGCCGTGCGGTATCAGGGAACGCGAACGCCCCAGCACGCTCGCGGCTAGAACTAGACGGTAGACTCGGGTTCCCGTTCGGCGGCCGGGCGTGATAGGATAGCCCGGTCATGGTCAAACCCGTCTCCCTTCTCGCGTTTTCCCTCGGCGTCGCGTCGGTGCTGTGGGCCCAGCAAGACAGAGGTTCGCTGACCGGCGCGGTCAAGGACTCGACTGGCTCCGCGGTGGTAGGCGCCAAGGTCACCGCCACCCACGTCGACACCAACATCAGCTTGTCCACAGCCACCACCGACACTGGCGACTATACGCTGGCTTCGTTGAACATCGGCTCCTATCGCGTCGAAGTGGAGGCCACCGGCTTCAAACGCGCGGTGCGTCCGGGTGTGACGGTGACATCGGGCAGCACCCTGCGCCTGGACTTCACCGTGGAGATCGGAGCCGTCAGCGAATCGGTGCAGGTGTCGGCGCAGGCGTCGGCGCTCGAGACCGAGACGACGCGCGTGGCCACCAGCCTCACCACCAAGCTGATCGAAGACCTGCCGCTGGTGGTGGCGGGACAGATCCGCAATGTGTTCAATCTTGCGCTGATCGCGCCGGAGGTCCGCACCAACAACGGGTACCGGATCGGCGGGGCGCAGGGATCGGGCTGGGAGATGAACATGGATGGTTCGTCGCTCACCAGCGCCTCCACCGCTTACCAGACCGAGCGGGCGCCGATCAGTTCGGTGCCGGTGGACGCGATCGCCGAGTTCACGGTGGAAAGCACGGGAATGAAGGCCGAGTACGGCCGCGCGATGGGTCAGATCAGCTTCGTGACCAAGTCTGGCACCAACCAGATCCACGGGAACATGTTCGAGTTCCTGCGCAACAACGCCACCGACTCGCGGGGGTTTTTCGCGCAGAGCGCGCCGGTGCTGAAGCAGAACGACTTCGGTTTCACGGTGGGCGGACCGGTCTACATCCCCAAGATCTACAACGGCAGGAACAAGACGTTCTTCTTCGCCAGCTATGAAGGCTTCCGCAACCGCAGCGGCAACACGCCCAGCTTCAACACGGTTCCGCTGGAGGAGATGTACAACGGCGATTTCCGCGGCTGGGTCCGGACGGTGAACAACCAGCCGTTCATGATGCCGATCTACGATCCGGCCACCACTACGTTGAACGCCGACGGCCGCACCTATACGCGCCAACCGTTCGCCTCCAACACGATTCCGCGGGCGCGCTTCAGCTCGGTGGCGAACAAGTACATCGGCTTCCGCCCGAAGGACATGGTGGCGAACCAGCCGGGGATCAATCGCAACTACTTCCGCGATCGCGGCACCGACATCAGTCCCTGGAACAAGTTCAGCGTTCGCGCCGACCACAATTTCAACTCCGCGAACCGTGTTTCGTTCCTCTACTTGAGCGGGACCAAGGACGATCTGTTCGGCGCCGACGGGCCTCCCGGGCTGCCCGTGCCGTTCAACGGCGGTTCGGAGTGGTACCGGAAGAACTCGTCGGGGCGATTCTCGTGGGATCGCACGGTGAGCGCTCGCGTGTTGAACAGCCTGCGCGTCAGCTACCAGCGGGAAGCCGGCGGCCTGACGACCATTAATTCGCTGGACCCGAACGCCAAGTGGGCCGAGAAGCTGGGACTCAAGAACACGCCCGGCCCCGACCGCGCTCTCACCTCGGTCACCTTCGCCGGCTATAGCGGATGGAGCGGATCGGCGTGGGGCTTCGACCGCGGCCGCGATCTCATCATCACCGACGACATCACGTTCGTCCGCGGCTCCCACACGTTCAAGTTCGGCGGCTTCTTCCAAAACGACCAGTGGTGGGGCGGCGGCCAGCACCGTCCCAACGGCAGCTTCGATTTCTCCGCCGGGCCGACAGGGGTTCCCAACGACACCACCGGACTCAACGGCAACGGCTTCGCATCGTTCCTGCTCGGCCAAGCCACCACTTGGGGTCTCGAGACGCCGCGCGCCGTCATCCAAACGTGGAAGTACTATGGCGGCTTCTTCCAGGACGATTGGCGCGTGAACTCCCGCCTGACGTTGAACCTGGGACTCCGCTACGAGTACACCAGCCCGATCGGCGGCGGCGCGGTGCTCGATATCAAGGACTGGACGGACTTCGGCGCCTACACCAATCCTTCGGGCTTCATGAACTTCGACCCTACTGTTCCGAATCCGGTGGTGGGCGGGCTGCTGGGATCGACGGTCTACACCGGAAACTGCAAGGAGGGCTGCAACGGGCAGAAGTATCCGTTCGACAGCTACAAGAGGGCTCTTGCCCCGCGCATCGGCGTGGCGTATCAAGTGAAGCCGGGAACGGTGATCCGCATGTACGCGGGGCGCTCATTTGGCGCGGTGAAAACCACCGGCGGCAGCACGCACTTCCAAGGCCTGATTCTCAACAGCAGTTTCGGCACCGGCAATCTGCCGGCGTTCACGTACTTCAACATCGACAACGGTCTGCCGGCCTGGCAGCAGCCGCCGTTCCGCGGTCCGGCCACCGATCTCGGCGGCACTACGTACTTGTGGCAGAAGAGCGACTCCGGCCGCCCGCCGGTGTACTATAGCTGGAACCTGGACCTCCAGCATCAGTTGCCGAAGAACTTCGTGGCGAGCGCCGGATACACGGCCACGCGCGGCGTGAGGCTGACGTCGTCCATTCTGAACGTGAATCAGATGAACCCGCGTTTCTTCGGCCAGTACGGGCGCGACCTGCTGTTGGCCGACATCAGTTCGCCGGCGGCGCGCGCGGCCAACATACCGATTCCGTATCCGGCCTTCCGCGGCTCGGTGTCGCAGGCTCTGCGTCCGTTCCCGCACTACGGCGATGTCGCCACTGGCGCCGCGGCTACCGGTGAGCGCACCGGCGACTCGACGTATCACGCGATGATTCTCAAGCTGGACAAGCGCTATTCGTCGGGCTTGACGCTGCTCAGCAGCTATGTGCTCTCGAAGTTGTTCTCCAACGCCGACACCGCTCTCGCCTCCGGCCGCGACACCATCGACCACTACAATCGCAACCTGCAAAAGGCGCTGAGCTGGGACGACCAGACGCACACGTTCCGCCAGGCGTTCAGCTACGAACTGCCTTTTGGAAAGGGCCGGCACTGGGCCTTTTCCGGCGCCGCGAACAGGGCTCTGGGTGGATGGGGAATCTCCGGTTTCATGGAGTATGGCTCGGGAAGTCCGCTCAACGTGGGGCCTGGCTTCAGTCCCGTTCCGGGTGGCATGGGGAACCGGGTTTGGGTGAACTCCTACGACGGTTGGCGCGGCGCGGTGGCGGGCGAGAAGTTCGACCCGTTCAAGGATAGCTGGTGGAATCCGGCGGCGTTCCAAGTCGCGGCCGACGGAAGAAAGCTGACCACGGCTGAGTTGAACTCCGCCATTGGCAACACCACCAAGAACAACCCGAAAGCCCGCCAGCCTTGGAATCTCAACGAGAACATCTCCGTGGCCAAGGACATGAGCATCACCGAACGGCTGCGCTTCACGTTGCGTTTCGAAGCGTTCAACCTGCTGAACCGCACGCGCTGGGGTGGACCGGACTCCACCGTGACGTCGCCGACATTCGGACAGATCCGGGGCCAGGCCAACGCGCCCCGCCGCATGCAGGCGGGCGCGAAGTTCGTGTTCTGATCGTGCGATAGGGGGCGGCTCCGCCCGCCCCTACCGCCAGGGCGAGCGTCCGAGACGCGCCAGGGCGTGGACACGCTCGCTCACCAGTTCGTCGTCGACGAACGCTTCTTCCGAGAGCAGCTTTGACGGGTCATCCTCGTCCGTGTTGACAACCACCGCCTTGCACGTGCCGGCGACGTGCGCGTCGTGGTCCATCACCAGGAACAGCGTGGCCGCGAGATCGCCGCCCACGCGGACCACGCCGTGGTTGTACTCGGCGATCACCACGCCGCACGCGTCGACATTGCCCAGGATGACGAACGGCGATCCACCCTTGCGGATCGCCAGCCACGAACAGGACCGGACCCGAGTCGAGGTTGTCGTTCACGATGTCGCCGTTCACGCGCAGCGAACCCTCGCAGACGATGGAGGATTTGTCGAGCACAAGGTCCCCGTCGATCACCGTGTCCCGCGGCAGCAGCGTCGTGCTGCCAACGCCGTCGAGGAACTCCGAGAACTGGGACGCCCGCTCCCGCGGGAACGCGGCGGCCTGGTCCGCCGGGATCACCCTCGCGCCGGCCGGCATCTTGGCGCGCGTCAACTTGACCTGAAGCGGCTTCGGCTTCGGTTTCGCGGGCAAGGGCGTTGCGAGCCAGACGGGGAGTCCGGCATCGTGGCGCGCGCGTACGAGCCCGGGATCGGCGAATCCTCTCGACAGCACTTCCGGCACGAAGAAGCGCTCGTGTTTGCCCGTCGCGGACTTGGCGCGAGTCTTGCCCGAGATGACGTGGGCCTTCATCGACGGCCAGTCCGGGCACAGGCGCACGTATCCGGCGCGGTGAAGTCTCCCCCACGCGCAGTCCCACGTTGTACTCACTCATTACGAATCCGCCGGCGGTCAGGTCCCCGAGCACGATCACCGGCATCCATGCCTTGACGAGATGCCGCAAGCGAAGCGATCCGGCGACGAACAGGACGGTGTCGAGGTTCGAGTCCCCGGCGAGGAGATCGCCGTCGATGGTGAGATCGCCCACTACGGCGACCGCGGCGAGAGGAGGCCGGAAGCTCTTGCGGTCGAGCGTGACGGTTTCGGCGAACTGGAGGGCGCCGGCGTGGATGACCGCGTGCTTGGCGGCGGAGTTTTCGAACATGCCGCGTACGGCGGCCGTGAGTTCGCACCTGCCTTCCACCAGTCATCGAGCTTCATGGGTACAACCTCCGTCCCGCGCGCCGCCGTTCGACGGAATCGCGCGAGTCGCATCGCCCAAGGAAAGGCGGTCTTCTGCCTCGATACGCGGCGCCAGGCGGCCGCACCGCTCACGGCGCCCCGGATCCGCGCGGTTAATTGATGAAGAGTCTTCCCCGCCGGCGGCGCACCCATGGACTTCGCCCGGGTTCCTTGATATCGTGTCAGAACATGCGATTCACCCATGTCGTCGTCTGTCTCGCGGCGCTCGCCGCCCCGTTGGCGGCCCAGGATTCCCGCGGCCAGATTCAAGGCCGCGTCCTCGACCCGTCCGGCGGAGCGGTGCAAGGAGCCGTCGTTCGCGCCGTCAATAGCGCGACCAACGTCGGTACACCCGTTGCCACCAACCAGACTGGCGACTACCTGATTCCGTTCCTGCTGCCAGGGACCTACACCGTGACCGCCGAGATGGCGGGTTTCAAGAAGTGGGTGCGGGACGGAGTGGGCGTACAGGTCAACGACCGCGTGACGCTCAACGTGACGCTCGAGGTGGGCAGCGCGACGGAGACGGTGCGGGTTACGGCGGACGCGCCGCTGGTGGACGCCGCGTCGGCGTCGCTCGGCACGGTGGTGGATCAGCGCCGCGTCGGCGAGCTTCCGCTGAAGGACGGCAATCCCATTATGCTGTCGAGCCTGAGCCCCGGCGTGATGAATCTGTCCACGGGCGGCTGGTCGCGGCCGTTCGACAACGCCTCGCCCTCCGCGGTCGCCATCAGCGGGAATCGTAGCGGCACGCACGAGTTCACGCTCGACGGCGCGCCGAACACGACCGGCGCGGGCGGCAACGTCGCCTACATCCCGCCGGCCGGTGTGGTGGAAGAGTTCAAGATCCAGACGGCGACGTTCGACGCGGCCAACGGCTTCGCGTCGGGCGCGGTGATCAACGTCAGTCTGAAGTCGGGGACCAACCGGCTGCACGGCCAGTTCTACGAGTTCTTCCAGAACGAGAAAACCAACGCGAACAGCTTCTTCAACAACCTGTCGAACCAGAAGCGGGCGCTGGTCCGGCAGAACCGGTTCGGCGCGAGCGCGAGCGGTCCCGTGTATCTGCCCAAGGTGTACGACGGGCGGAACAAGAGCTTCTGGATGTACGGCTACGAAGGCATCAAGGACACCTTCCCGCGCCAGACCACCACCGATACGGTTCCGACCGAGGCGCAGCGGCGCGGCGATTTCTCGCAACTGCTGGGAGTGAGCGCGCAATATCAGATCTACGATCCGTCCACCATCGCGCCCGCCGCCAACGGCCGCTTCAGCCGGCAGCCGCTTCCCGGCAACGTCATCCCGGCCAGCCGAATTTCTCCGGTGGCGCAAAATCTTCAGAAGTACTGGCCGAACGCCAATCTCGCCGGCACGCGGGACGGCAGCAACAACTTCACGATCCTGGTTCCCGACGTGGACGACTTCTGGAGCCACGTGTTTCGCGTGGATCACAATCTCAGCGAAAGGAGCCGGTTCTTCATTCGCGGCGACGCCAACCGCCGCAAGACGTTCGGCGAGAACCGCTATGGAAACGACGGCTACGGCACGCTGTACTTCCGGCGCAACAAGGGAGGCGGCGCGGACCATGTCTATGTCTTCCGCCCCAACCTGCTGCTCAACAGCCGGTATAGCTACACCAAGTACTTCGACAACACCGATCCGCGCAGCAAAGGCACGGACCTGCGCGCCATCGGCTTCAGCGACCAGTTCGTAAGCCAGGTGAGGTCGGTCTCGCCGGCGTCCGTCTCCCTGCCCCACATCAACATAAGCGGCATCGCTCCGATCAGCCCGAACGGCGTCTCCCGCGCGTCCCGCGATATCCACTCGTTCGCCGCCAACGTTACGCATATTGTGCGCAACCACTCGCTCAAGTACGGCTGGGAGATGCGCGCCTACCGCGACTACAGCGTCAACCTGGGCATGAACTCCGGCCGGTTCGATTACGCGGCCGATTGGACGCGCGGCCCGCTCGACAACTCGCCCACGGCGCCCACCGGGCAGTCGCTGGCGTCGTTCATGCTGGGGCTTCCCACCGGCGGCTTCGTCGATTTCAACGATAGCTACGCGCAGCAGGCGATCGTGAACGGCGCGTATCTACAGGACGACTGGAAAATCCACTCCAAGCTCACCCTGACGCTCGGTATGCGATACGAGATCGGCATTCCCACCACCGAGCGCTTCAACCGCACGGTGCGCGGATTCGACGCCACCACCGCCAGCCCGATCGAGGCGCAGGCTCGCGCCAATTATGGACGGGCGCCGCTCTCCGACATCGCGGCGGCCGACTTCCGCGTGAAGGGCGGACTCACGTTCGCGGGCGTCAACGGCGAACCGCGCGGGCTGTGGAACGCCGACCGGAGCAACATCTCGCCGCGCATCGGAGTGGCGTATCAGTTGGACCGCAAGACCGCGATTCGAGGCGGATTCGGCCGCTTCTACGATCTCGACAGGCAGACGGTCAACCAGGCGGGGTTCAGCCGGCGCACATTGTTGAATCCGAGCTTGAACAACGGACAGACGTTCCTGGCCACCACGGCAGCGCCGTATCCGTCGGGCATCGATCGGCCGACCGGGTCCGCGCAGGGTCTGTTGACCTTCGTGGGTCAAGGAGTCAGCTACTTCAATCCGAACCTGAAGACTCCCTACGCACACCGCTGGCAGCTCAGCATGCAGCGCGAAATCATGAAGGACATGGCGCTCGAAGTGGCCTACGTGGGCGCGGCGAGCGACGATCTTCGCATCGCGCGGGCGATCAACCCGATCCCGCGCAACACGCTGAGCACGTCGTTGACGCGCGATCAGCCCACCATCGACGCGCTGTCGCGCCAGGTGGCGAATCCCTTCTTCCCGCTGCTGCCCAACACGGGCCTGGCCGGCGCGAATACCAGCCGCTCGCAACTGCTGCGGCCCTTCCCGCAGTTCACCGGCGTCTCGATGACCCGGAACGAAGGGTATTCGAACTACCACTCGCTGCAGACGCGGCTCGAGAAGCGCTTCTCTTCCAGCTACACGTTGATGACCTCCTACACGTGGTCGAAGTTCATGGAGGGCACGGGGTACCTGAACGAAACCGATCCGGAGCCCGAGTACGTGGTGAGCGATCAGGACCGCACGCACCGGCTGGTGGCAAGTGGCATCTGGGAGTTCCCGTTCGGAAAGGGAAAGCGTTTCGGCGGATCGATGCCGCGCGGCGCCAACGCGATTCTCGGCGGCTGGCAGGCGCAGGGGATCTTCCAGTATCAGAGCGGTCCGGCGCTCGGCTTCGGCAACGCCATCTTCTCCGGCGACCTGAAGTCGATACCGCTTTCGAGCGGTCACACGATTCAGCGCTGGATCAATACCGACGCGGGCTTCGAGCGGAACGCGGCGCGGCAGTTGGCGTCGAACATCCGGTACATGCCGTCGCGATTCAACGGGATCCGCGCGGCGCCGATGAACAACTGGGACTTGTCGCTGATCAAGAACTCGAGGTTCACCGAAAGCGTGCGGCTCGAGTTCCGGGTGGAGTTCATCAACGCGTTCAACCACACGCAGTTTTCGCCGCCGAACACCACGCCGTCGAGCACCGCGTTCGGTACGGTGACGGAGACGGCGCAGATGCCGCGGCTGATGCAGTTCGGGCTGAAGATCTTCTTCTGATCCCGGTAACGGGGTCCCGATCCTCCCCTGGGATCGGGGCGGCGCAAGCTGCCTCCATGGGGGCATGAGGCCGGGCGGATGGTTTCGGACCCACGTTCGCCCGGTGAAACCAGCCATGGGTCGACAGCCCTCCACTGTTGGATAATCCAGGGATGACGAAGACGCTTGCGTTGTCCCTGTTCTGTATCGGGGTCCGGGCTCAGAACGCCGTTGTCGTCGACGGCAAGCTCGACGACGCGAGCTGGCGGCAGTCGCCCCCGAGCGCGATGACCGCGGGAGGCGGCGACGTGCGGTTGGCGGTGGCGGGCCGCTACCTCTACGTGGGCGTCACCATGCCCGAGCCGGGTGGCCGCTTCACCGCGCGATCCATCGGCCGCAATCCGCACTGGGAAGAAGAGGACATGGTTCGCATCACCGCGGGCTCTTATCCGGATTGGACCGTCGTGGTGGGCCCGCTGGGAGCGTGGGGTGTCGAGACCAAAGGCGTTCCGATTCCGGCGGGTAACTTCCTGGGCGCGGCGGCGCGGGGCGTGGCCGGGTGGACGGCGGAGGTGGCCATGCCGATGAACGACTTCCGCGCGGCGCGGCCCTCCGAGATTACGGTGATGGTGGAGCGGATTCGCGCGATGCGGCCGGGCGATCCCGAGCGCCGTTGGCGGTGGCCGGCCACAGGCGTCGCGGCACGGATTCCACCGGCGTTGGCAGTGGAAGCGCCAAGTCCCACGTTCCGCCCCACGCAGCCAGGAAACGCGGAGCCGGCCATCGAGGCCGCGAGGGCGGCGGCGCTTCCCGAATCCGGCGGTGCGTGGGACAGCGCCGCCGAGTGGCGCCTGCTACGAAACGAACCCAATCCTCGCGACCCGGGCGGAGCCACCGCGGTGAAGCTGCTCCACGATGGCCACAAGCTGGCGGTGCTGGCGCGATGCGACGTGCCGGGCGGCGCTCCCGGCGGCTCCGACAGCTTCACCGTGTTCCTTTCGACGAGCGGCTCCACCTACGCGCAGATCGCCGTCGATCCGTCGGGGACCATCTCCGAGGCCGCCGGCATGAGCGGAGGCCAGAGGATCTCGCGGCCGAGGACCGAATGGCGGAGCGGATCCCATGCCATCGTGAACCGGAGCGAGGCGGGGTGGACGTTGCGGCTCGACATCCCTCTGCGCGCGGTCGCGGCGGTGCTCGGCGAGGAGACTCCACCGGCCGAGTGGCGAGTGCTTTTCGCGCGGTCGCGGCCCGGCGCCGTGGGAGAAACGCGCGAGGTCAGCGTGCTTCCTCAGATCCACACCGAGACGCTGGCGTGCCCGGCGCGCTACCGCCGCTTGCGGCTGTCGAGCGGTTCGCGCGTGGCCGCCGCGGCGCCGGCGAAGTCTGCGCCCCACCCACTCGCCGCGTACGACCGTCGCGTTCTGGCGGCGTCCGGAACGGGCATGATCGACCGGCATCAGCGCGAGCGGATCCGCCGCGTGCTCGAATCGGAGCGGAGCGAGTGGGATGCCGTGACGTCGCGCGAGCAGTGGGAGCGGTTCCGCGATCCGCGCATCCGGGCGCTACGAGCGTCGCTCGGAACGCTGCCGCCGCGCGTGCCGCTGAACGCGATCGTGAGCAAGGAATATCAGGGCCAAGGCTACCGGCGGCAGGATGTCGTTTATCGCAGCCGGCCGGATCTGTGGGTGACGGCGAACCTCTATCTTCCTTCGCCCGCGCGCGCCCTTACGCCCGCGATCGTCATCGTGCACAGCCACCACCGGCCGCGGACCCAATCGGAGCTGCAGGACATGGGCATCCTCTGGGCGCGCGCCGGCGCGGCGGTGCTGGTGATGGATCAGATGGGCGCCGGCGAGCGCATGCAGAACTATCCGTGGAATCGCGAAGCCTACCATTCGCGCTATGTGATGAATATTCAGTTGGGCCTCGCCGGCGAGAGCCTGTTGCAGTGGATGGTCTGGGACATCATGCGCGGCGTGGACCTTTTGCTCGAGCGCAGGGACATCGATCCACGCAAGATCGGACTGCTGGGAGCGGTTGCCGGCGGCGGCGATCCGGCCGCGGTGGCGGCGGCGCTCGACGAACGGATCGCGATGGTGGTTCCGTTCAACTTCGGCGAAAGCACGCCGGAGAGTCCGCGATTCATGCCGGACAGGAATCGATGGCCGCTCGAGCTGGCCGATCCGGGCGGCGGTAGTTGGGAGTGGACTCGCAACATGCGCCGCGGCATCGCGGACCAGTTCGTGCCGTGGGTGGTCTGTGCGTCGGTGGCTCCAAGGAAGTTCGTGTACTCGTTCGAGATGGGCTGGAAGGTGGAGGATCTACCGGCGTGGGCCCGTTACCGCAAGGTATTCGGATTCTACGGCGCGCTGGACAATCTCGACGAGGCGCACGGCTTCGGTCCGTTTCCGGGTCCGGGCGAGTGCACCAATATCGGGCCCGCGCAAAGGAAGACGCTCTACCCGGAACTCGAACGCTGGTTCGGACTCGCGCCCCCCGCGCGCGAGCCGGACGACCGGCGTCAGGAGGCGGAGTTGGCGGCGCTGACCGCGGAGACGGCGGCGAAGATCGCGATGAAGCCGGTGCATGCGCTGGCTGGCGGAATCGCGCGGGAACGGCTGGCGGCGGCCCGGTCCGCGCCGGGCGAATTGCGCGCGAGGTTGGCGGCGAAGCTCGGCGATATCGAACCGGCTCCGCGCCCGGACGCCACCGTCGCGTGGAAGGACAGCCGCGCCGAGGGAGTGCGCATCGCGGTCGAACCGGGCATCGACATTCCCGTGGTGCTCCTGAGGCCGGCCGGCGCCAGGGGCCGCTCGCCCGTAGCGATCGGCGTGGCGCAAGGAGGCAAGGAGCGGTTCTTCGCGCATCGCGGCGCGGAGATGGAGAAGCTGTTGGCGAAAGGAGTCGCGGTGTGTCTGATCGACGTTCGCGGAACGGGCGAGACCAACCCCGACTCGCGCCGCGGACCCAACTCGAGCGGCATCGCGCAGGCGGCCACCGAGCTGATGCTCGGCAACACGATGCTTGGCGCGCGCCTGAGGGATCTGCGCACAACGATCGCCTACCTGGCGTCTCGCGACGATATCGACGGGCGGCGGGTGGCGGTGTGGGGCGAGTCGTTCGTGCCGCCGGATGCGAGTCCGGCATCGCCGGCGATGGACGAGTTGGCGATCTGGCAGGTGGGCCCCGATCCACGCGATCAGGTGGAGCCGCTCGGCGATCTGTTGGCGCTGCTCGCCGCGGTGTTCGACGACCGGGTGCGCGTGGCGGCATCGGCGGGCGGACTGGTCTCGTTCGAATCGATGTTCGCTTCGGCGTTCACGTACGTGCCGCAGGACGCGATCGTGCCGGGGCTGCTCGAAGCGGCCGACATCGGGGATCTGGTGCGCGCGGCCGCGCCGAAGCGCATCGCGCGGCTCGGCGTCGTGGACGCGAGGAACCGGCTGGCGCGCCGGGACGGGACCGCGTCGATCGTGGATGCGCTGGCGGCGGTTCAGTCCGCCGAGTAGAACGACAGCACGTTGCTGCCCTGCCGTACTTCGCGGTGGAGGCGCAGAGTTCCGCGCGATTCCGGCAGCTTGAAGTGCACCTCGTGCTGGACGATCACCAGCGCCGGTGAATTCTCGAGCAGCGCCATGGCGCGCTCGTATTCCTTCTCGAGCGCGTACGGCGGGTCCAGGAAGACGATGCCGCCGCCGGCCTTTCCGAGATTCGCTTTCACCAGTCCGGACATGACTCGGGCGCGTGCTTCGATGCCGAGCGCGGAGAGATTGCGCTTCAGGCACATCAGCGCCAGGCGGTCCTTCTCGAGGAACACCGAGAGCGCGGCGCCTCTGCTGAGCGCTTCGATCCCCACCGCGCCGCTGCCCGCGTAGGCGTCGACGAACGTG
>SXGS01034295.1_pt1 | contig 46610 bp, 38 predicted proteins | sample 3174681 | NCBI WGS metagenome assembly SXGS01 (sample SAMN11356861, study PRJNA531348) | freshwater metagenome | isolation source: freshwater sample F1-80 | place: China: Fuxian Lake, Yuxi | collected 2017-12-25
CCTCATCACCCCCAGAGAGCGGCGGGTTTGGAATCGGCAGCGTCGACCTGATACGAACGACCTCGAGCTCGTAGAAGGCCGGCTTCTTGACGCCCCTCTGGTCCCAGGACTCAGGCCGCCGACCATCCTCAAAGGCGTCGAGCTTGATGATCTCGACGGGGTAAGGGAACCGAAGTGGCACTTTTTGGAGATAGTACTCAAGGCAGAGCACCTCAAGTTCATTCTCGCTGGTTCCCAGCAGAGCCCTGACGGAGTTCATCCCGCCTCGGGAACGGAGATCCGCAGCCTCCCGGACCTTCCGCTCGAAGGTCTCGATGAGGTTCCAGACTTCCATCTTGCCCGCGTTCTTGCGAATGCGGGCCAGGGCGAGACGAAGCCAGTGCATGACCTTCTCGAACTTCTGGACGCGCTCAAGACGCTTGGCTTCATCGCGCTGGCGGATGGCCGCCTGCGCGGCTTCGAGCACCGCGGCGTTCTGGGGGTTGTGACCGATCGAGGCCGTGAACGGTTCCGCCACGGCCTTGGCCACAGGACCTTCGCTCCCGCGCAGGGCGTGCGGCAGCCGAGGTTCGTTGGGAGCCGATCGCCAGTCGTCACGGCGCAGGCTTCGGTCACGAACCGGGACCTTGAGGGGTGGTGTTGCGACCGATGTCCCCATGAGTGGATCGAACATCGTGACTTCCTTGGGCGGACCCCTCTGAATCACAGCTCCACGCTCGCGGGGCGGTTCGTTGCCAGATGCGACGACCACGGCTCCTGGGGGAGCAGTGACGTCGGTGTTGTGATCCTCGGCTCCGAGATCCTTGAGGACCTGATGGAGCCCGCGGTCGGGCGGGCCGGTCTTGCTCAGGCACACCTGACAGGTGGCCTGCTCAAGTGCCGCTTCCACGCTGTCTACCTTGTGGGGAACGACGAGCATGGGAAGCGACTTGCCATCGATCTGCATTTGCGAGCGGACCGGAAAGGTCCGACCGCACAGCTGGCAGGTTGCCTGCGTAGGAATGTGCATGTCGTCTTCCTCCTGTGGAGTTTGATTCAAGAAACGACCGCGAAAATTACCAGAAATGGGCCTTTCTGTCAATTGTGATAAAATGCTCACAACTATGGCACGAAAAAAGAAGCGTTCCGTAACAAAATCGGAATCGAACAAAAATCTTTCTCTTAATCCAGAAGCTAAGCGGGGCATCTACGTCATTGTCGTCTTTGCCGCTGCAGCACTCATTTTTCTCTCCTACTTTCATATCGCCGGGTCCGTCGGTATTTGGATCAACTCCATTCTTTCTTCTTTTTTTGGGCTAGACCGATATGTGGTTCCACTCATTCTTATTATTATTGGAGCCACCCTTGCCTATCCTGACCGCGGGAGACTCTCAACATGGAACTACTTGGGGTTCCTCTTCTTTTTTCTATCCTTTAACGCCCTGCTAAACCTTCTTCTCGTCAATCGTCCTGAACCCTTCACAACAGATCTCACCCTTGCAGGAGGATATCTGGGACAATTTTTGGCCACCATCCTTTCCGCCTTTATTGGATACTGGGGATCCATCGTGAGTGCTGCCGCTCTTTTACTTGTATCTGTTCTTCTCATCTTCAACACCTCTCTACGATCCATTACAGGTGTTCATTCCCATCTCAGCGGATGGCTGGGAGCATGGCTCCATCGTGAAAAGCGAGACGTGAAAACTCTTGAAGAAGAACCCGAAGAGCAGAGCGAGGTAGATGAATTGGAGGATGAGGAAGTCTTCGAGGAGAGTGAAGAAGAGATAGAGGAAGAGCTGCAGACGTCCGTGCCAGCCTTCCATGCAAAACCTGTGGCTGCTTCCCCACAAGCTGAGACAGCTCTTGTTTCTAAAGAACATCGACAGATCGAAATCCCACTCAAGCTCCTCAATCGTTCAAACTCCAAAGCACAATCTGGCGACATTGACCGAAACAAAGAGATCATCGAAAAGACATTTGAGGAGTTCGGGATTCTTGTTGAGATGGGGAAGACCTCTGTGGGTCCAACCGTGACGCAATACACCCTACGCCCCTCTCAAGGAGTAAAAATTTCTCGAATCGTGGGTTTACAAAACGATCTTGCATTAGCTTTGGCGGCTCACCCCTTGCGTATGGAGGCACCGATTCCTGGCCAGTCTCTTGTTGGTATTGAAGTTCCAAACCACAAAGTCGCCACCGTCACGTTGCGTGATGTCATTGAAACACCGGAGTTCCAGGAAAGCTCAAACAAGTCCTCGCTTGCCGTCCCCCTTGGAAAAGACGTCTCAGGTTCCTGCTATTCGATCGCGTTGGACAAAATGCCTCACATGCTGGTAGCGGGAGCAACCGGTTCAGGAAAATCGGTCTGTCTCAACACCATGATTATCTCGTGGCTGTATCAAAATGGACCGGATGATCTGAAACTTATCTTGATCGATCCTAAACGTGTGGAACTTACGTCCTACACCGGCATCCCACACCTCTTGGTCCCTCCCATTGTGAGCGTGGACGATACCGTCAATGCTCTGAAGTGGACGGTACGAGAGATGGAACGACGACTTGATCTACTCTCAAAGGTTGGGGCACGCAATATCGATGGCTACAACGAGAAATCTCAGGAGCGCATGCCGCGCATTGTGGTTGTAATCGATGAACTTGCTGATCTGATGACCGCCAGTGGTCGAGAAGTGGAAGGAACCATCGTTCGGATTGCGCAGATGGCTCGCGCGGTGGGCATCCACCTTGTGCTTGCCACCCAACGCCCGAGCGTGGATGTCATCACGGGGCTCATCAAAGCCAATGTCCCAGGCCGCATCGCCTTTGCGGTTGCTTCACAGACCGACTCTCGTACCATTCTTGACCAGGCAGGTGCAGAAAAATTGCTTGGTCGTGGAGACATGCTCTTTACGAGCGCGGATGTTGCCAAACCAAAACGTCTGCAGGGAGCCTTCATTTCCACGGATGAAGTTGAAGAGGTGGTTAAGTTCCTACGTCGCCGTGGAGAGCCGGATTACAACATGGCCATCACGGAGATCACGAAGGCCGGAACCGTGTTTGATAGTGCGTCCGGCGACGGAGACGACATGTTAGAGGAAGCGATTCAGGTCGTCCTTGAATCAGGCAAAGCCTCTACTTCATTCCTGCAACGCCGCCTACGACTTGGGTATGCGCGTGCTGCGCGGATGATCGATATGATGGAAGAAGCTGGTGTTGTCGGTCCTGGCTCTGGGGCAAAACCGCGAGAAATTCTTGTTGACTCCTGGCCACCAGGTGGAAACGTCACAGAGGGAATCCCTACCGCACAGGATGACTACAATGAGGCTTACGGGGAGGAAGCTGAAGAGGAGGAAACCCGAGAAGATGAGGTGTTCGGAGGGAACGAAATGGAAGAGGTTGAGGGAGAAGAGGAAGAGGCACCAAATTGGGAAGAACAGATTGATGATGGATGGATTGAAAAGGAAGACGAAAAAGACATAAGATAGGTTTGCATCTATGGCGTTCGTCATCCGAAAATTTGATTACAGTGAATCCCTTGGGGAAAAGCTTAAGGCAATCCGTACATCGGCTGGATTAACGCTCTCTGAAATGGCCGCAAAAACAAAGATTCGCAAGACATTCCTTCAAGCCTTCGAAACAGGACAGTTCGCCAAGCTCCCGGATCCGGTATACGCACGAAATTTTCTCAAAGTGTACGTCCGTGCATTGGGAGGAGATGTCGAGTACTTCCTGGAACAATTCGAAACGGAATGTGGGACCTGCGATTTTACAAAAAATGTTCGACTCCCTCGAGCCAGAGTCAGAGCCCTCCAATTCCTCGTTGCCAGTCGATTCGTTAAAGTGTTTGCACTCAGCCTCGTAGGGATCGCCATTGTGGGATACCTTGGCGTCCAGGTTCGCGCGATTGTTTCCCCACCTGAGCTCATGGTGTTTGCTCCCAATGATGGAGTCCTGACACATGAGGCTCTGATATCCGTGACAGGCCAGGCGCAAGAAGGAGCTCGAGTAAAAGTGAATGGACTAGATGTCCTGCTTTCAAAAGATGGAACATTCGAAGTAGATGTTGCCCTTGAGAGAGGTCTCAACGTCATCGCGATTGAATCAACAAAACGCTACTCCAAACCCGCCACAGAATATCGACGCGTTGTCCTTGGAGAAGATCGCCCCGTAAGTTTTGCCCCATAAAAAAACTTCTGAGGAATCAGAAGTTTTTTTATCCCCAATTTGTCTGACTATTATTTGACAAAAGTCTGACTCTCTGGCAAGCTGAATACAGACGTAACCTCCCTCTATGTCCATTGAACCTATCTCTGTTCGTGATTTCTTACGAAACTTTGCTGGTGTGGTCGATCCCGCAGGCAAAAAGAAATATCTCATCATGAAACATGGCAAACCCATTGGGATGTTCACGCCTTGGGGTATCGTGAAGAAGGAGACCCTTCAAGACGGAGATGCTTCCTGGTCCATTCTTGAAAAATTCTAACTTGAAAGTTCGGCCGGCTCTGTTAAGCTCAGACCCTGGACTAACCACCACTTTATGGCAAAGCAGATTACAAAGGAGGTTGAAGCAGACGCGCGTTCGCAGGCGGCATTCGACGCCATTTCTCAAATAAAACAACGGTTCGGTGAGGGAGCCATTATGCGCCTTGGAGAAGCTAAGACCATGCAGGTCGATGCGATTTCCACAGGCTGCCTGTCCCTAGACCTTGCTCTGGGTGTCATGGGCGTTCCCCGAGGACGTATTATTGAAGTGTATGGTCCGGAATCTTCTGGAAAGACAACACTCGCCCAGCACATTGTTGCCGAGGTACAAAAAATTGGTGGGCTCGCGGCGTACGTTGATGCAGAACACGCGTTGGATCCAGAGTACGCTCAAAAAATTGGCGTAAACATTGATGAGCTTTTTATCTCGCAACCTGATACAGGTGAACAGGCGCTTGAAATTGTCGAAACGCTTGTACGATCTAACGCTGTGGATGTTATTGTCATCGATTCTGTCGCGGCACTTACACCAAAGGCAGAAATTGAAGGCGACATGGGAGACTCTCACATGGGGCTCCAGGCGCGACTCATGAGCCAGGCCCTACGCAAACTTGCCGGTATCATAGCCAAGTCCAAGACAACCGTCGTGTTCATCAACCAAATCCGCATGAAGATTGGTGTCATGTTTGGAAACCCCGAGACGACCACGGGAGGAAACGCGCTCAAATTTTATGCGTCCGTGCGTATTGAAGTCCGTCGTGCCGCACAAATCAAGCAAGGCGAGCAGATCATCGGCAACCGCACCAAGGCAAAGATTGTAAAAAACAAGGTCGCTCCCCCATTCCGCACCTGCGAGTTCGACATCATGTACAACGAAGGAATCTCCGTGTGTGGAGACCTTCTGGACATTGGTGTTCCGTATGGAGTCGTTAAAAAAAGCGGAAGCAACTATTACTTCGGTGAGCAAAAGCTCGGACTTGGTCGAGAGAACGCAAAAGCAACCCTCAAGGCCGATCCTAAACTCCAAAAAGAAATCCGATCCGCGATCGAAAAAGCGATTCTCACCCCAGGAACGGAGATTGAAGCAGTCGAAGAGGTGGAAACAGGAGAAGAGACAGAATAAAACAGGGACACCCTGTTTTTTCTTGCTCTCTCAGAAGAAAAATAGTAGCCTTTCTTTAGTTCCTTCCGCCACAACGATCCTGCTGGATCACTGGAGGTATCACCTTTCTCCCCGTTCAAAATCGCTTCCCATTTCAACCCCTTTCGTGGAGATGTCGCTATGCGGCCCCACCCTACAGAAGTCCGGTCCATCCTCGTGGACACCATTGCCCTCGAACGCGAGGTCAGTGCACGTCTCTCGAGGTTGGGAGTTGAACACGCGCTTACGTGGAACTCTCCTGGCGAGAGTCCTCACGTCGACTTACGTGTTTACCACTCCGGCAATCCGAACCTCGACCTGGAGGTTCGCCTCACTCTGGGAACCAAGGCCCCAAGACGTCTGCGAGCATTCGTCCAGGACTCCATCCGGACGGCTGTACGTGGCATCCGAGTCTACCTAGAGGTCTGCCATCGTTTCCTGAAGCGCGAGATGGACCGTGTTGTCGAGCGCATCGCACAAACGATCCGAGAAATCGCCCATCGCTTCCGCAACTTCGGCCCACACCGCCTGATTGGCGTGCGTGTCAGCTCCAACCGGCGCGCCCCTGCAATGGAGCTCATCGACCTCCTACGCCGTGCTCATCTTCCCGACCTCCCTTCTTCCAGCTGATCCACAGTTTCGAAGAAAACGACCTCCCCAGGAGGTTTTTTAATTTGCAGGTGGCCAGATTTGAAACGAAAACGAAAGACCAGCCGATTGTCAATCCATGGCTGGTCTTTTTATTACTTAGTGATGCGTTCACTGTAGGCGCCGGTGTCGGTGTTGACGAGGATCTCGTCGCCGGAGGCAATGAACACAGGCACACGAACGTTCAGCCCATTATCCATCTCCGCGTCCTTGAGGACGTTCCCGGAGGCCGTGTCCCCTTTCACCGCTGGCTCCGTATATCCGACCGTGTATTGAATCTTTTGTGGGAGCTCGATGGTGAGAGCGAGATCGTTGTGAATAACCACTTTCACTTCCAGTCCCTCTTTCATGTAGGGAATCGCGTCTTCAATATCTCCTTTCGCGATCGAGAGTTGTTCATACGTCTGGTTATCCATGAACGTATAGAGGTTCCCATCGTTGTAGAGGTACTGCATCTTCTTGTACTGCACATCTTCAAACGTAAGAGTTTCTGCGGATTTGAAGTTTTCTTCCTTCACTTTGCCGGTCGTGAGATGTTTCATGCGTGTGCGAACGAAGGAGCTTCCTTTCCCCGGTGAAACACGTTGAAACTCGATGACAAACCAAAGTTCGCCGTCGCGATTGATGACTGTTCCCTTCTTAATGTCGTTTGGTGATGCCATAGTTCAGAATAAATGAATGTCGCGAATGTCGCCGATAGCGTACTTGAGCATGACGAGTCGGTCAACTCCTAAGGCGTTCCCATAGATTGGTCCGTTGATTCGACCCAGGGCATCCAGAAATGCCTCATCGATGGGGAAGACCGTCTTGCCTAGCTGTCTTCGTTCCTCTTGCTCCAGGAGAAACCGCCGTTTCTGTTCTACTGGATCAAGGAGTTCACAGAATCCGTTACACAATTCCATCCCATCACCAAATGCTTCGAAACGCTCAGCATAAGAACCATCCTCCGATAGGCGAGCCAGTGAGGCTTGCTCGATGGGATATTGTGTTACAAAAAATCGCCTCTCTTGGGTGTGTGGATCACCGAACTCATCCACGAATGCTTCTGTGAAGGAGAGGTGCCGCCAATCAGCCCTATCCTCCAAGACATCCTTGAATAAATCCTCCGTCTCTTTCATGAGATCTTTATACGTCCCAGGAGCGTACCATTCAAGCATGGTGAACTCGGGCGTGTTATGACTACCGCTTTCAAAATTCCGAAAGACAGATGTAAGTGTGTAGATTCTTTCGAGGCCCGACCCCATGAGTTTCTTCATCGCGTACTCGGGACTGGTAATCAACGCGTGACGCTCCCCATTCACAGAAACCTCAAGCGGATCCAGGTTCGGTTCCATGCCAGGGGCCCTTACCACGAGTGGGGTTCGCACGTGAACAAAACCACGCGCTTTGAAAAACGCGTGGATTTTGTGTTCGACGTCTCCCCACATGGCAAGACGGCGTTGGATATCTTCACGGGACAACATGCTCTATCGTTGCACAAATGGGAGAATGGCCATGACACGTGCGCGCTTAATCGCACTGGTCAACTCTCGTTGATGGGCCATGCAGACTTTTGAACGCTTGCGCGCGACAATCTTCGCGAACGAAGAAAGAAAGCGACGAAGGATGTTCACGTCCTTATAATCAACGTGGTGAATGTTGTTGTAGCAGAAATAGCATTGCTTCTTCTTTTGAACGGCTGGGTTTGTTTTTTCCATACAGGTTAAAACGGTATGTCTTCGATCTTAATCTCGTCGTCAGGATTTGGGGCTCGGTCGTCCTGCATCGGAGGAGCTGGGGGTGTGAAGGCGGAAGGAGTGAATGGTTTTCCGGCTCCCGAGGCTCCAGAGGATGTCCCTCCGGCTCGGTCCAAGATAATCATGTTCTCCGCTACAATTTCGGTACGATAGCGACGAACGCCATCTTGACCTTCCCAATCCCGTGTCTGCATGCGTCCCTCGATATACACCTTCCGACCCTTGGCAAGATACTGCCCACAAATGTCGGCGAGCTTCGCCCACGCAACAACGTTATGAAAGTCAGAAGCCTCTTGCTTGGCTCCATCCTGACCCGTCCAACTTCGATTCGTTGCGACAGAGAACGAACACACGTTTTGTCCCGTTGAGGTTTTCCGCAGTTCGGGATCGCGAGTAAGGTTCCCAATGATCGTGGCACGATTAAGCGAATACATACGCGTATCGATTAAATGTTTTCAGCGATATCGCCTTCCAGAATTTTATCGAGCTTCTGATCAAGTTCCTCCATGGTCATGGACGAATCCTGGACGGAGACTGGAGCGGGAGATGGAAGCAGTTCATCTGCCTTCTTAAAGGTCTTGGCTGGAGCTGGGACCCGCTTCATTTCCTTCTCTGGCTTTGCTTCTTCCGAGAGCGGAGCAACGTAGGACGTGAGCTCAAACGCACGCTCAAGCGCGTCTGCTGGTCGCTCTAAAAGCGTGTGTCGGAGCATTTCCTCGCGCAAGGAAAGGCGGCGGTTAAGATCGCTGACCGTTGATGACTCGGCGTCAAAATAGGTCAGGATGTAAGATCCGTGACGGATCTTCTTAATAGGGTACGCAAGTTTGATCTTGCCCAAGTTCTGAGTCTTCAAAACGTTGGCACCGGCCTCGGTCAACATGGCATCGATCTTCGAAGCAATGTCGGCAATTTCCTGGTCGGTGAACTGCGTGCCCACGATGTAAAGGAGTTCGTATCCTTTCATAGAGGTACTGGTCCCGTTTCTCTCGGGACAATCGAGCTATGCTCGACGGTGGACAGTTAAATATTAGCGGTCGCATCCTAACGATCTTTGTAAAAAAGGTCAATATTTGAGAGGATGTGTGGGCTATGATCTACTTCATCCTTGGTTCGCAGCCAGAACTCTCCATTGCAGAGTTACAAGCTGCACTCCAGAACGAGTACCGTCCTGTTTTTGTTTCCGAGTCTGTTGTGGTGATTGAACCGCTTGACCATAACCTTGGAGAGCTTCAGATACGTCTGGCTGGAATCGTGAAGGTCGGTAGAGTCTCCGGCGAGTTAGACCTGTGGAACAAATCGGAAGCAGCTGATTTGATGTCTAGCCTTGCCAGCAACGCGGCAGGTAAAAACAAGATCAGTTTTGGATTGAGTGTCTACGACCTGGGCGACAAAAAAACAACACGGTTCCTCGAACGCGACTTGGACCAACTGGGACTTGAAGTAAAGAAGCGTCTCAAGGAGACAGGACGACCCGTCCGCTACGTCAAAGGAAAGGAACCAAGACTCTCTTCGGCCATCGTTGAAACAAACGGGTTGCTCGAATCCGGTGGTGAGTTTGTTTTGTTCGCCACCGAAGGAAAAATCCTTATCGGACAAACAGAGGCGATCCAAAATTTCAAAGCCTGGTCGGACCGTGACTTCGGCCGTCCCGCGCGAGATGCCAAGAGCGGCATGCTTCCACCAAAGCTCGCCCGCATGATGATCAACCTCTCTGGGATCGATCCTTACGGAGCGACCCTCCTGGATCCATTTTGTGGTTCTGGAACCGTGCTTATGGAGGGAGCTCTCATGGGATGTGCAGAATTGATCGGCAGCGACATTTCAGAGAAAGCTGTTGCAGACACAAAGAAAAACATGCACTGGCTCGCAAGGGAATTCGGTTTCGAACTCCCACCTCTTTGGCTGTACACGACCCCGGCTGCAGATCTCCCCTCCAGTCACGCATCCCCGGTCGATCTTCTTGTCACCGAAGTTTTCCTTGGCAATCCCCGATTCAAAACCGTTGACGACCGAGAGGTTCGACAGCTCGAGTCAGACCTCATGCCGATTTTCTTCGAGTCATTCCAATCCCTGGCCTCACTGCTCAAACCCACGAGCCGCGCCGTCGTTGCGTTTCCAGCCTTCAAAGCAACCCGCCGTCGCTCGGGGAGCTTTGGCGGGCAAGAAGACGGTGACTGGCACCGCCTTCCATTGAAATCCTTACTCGTGAAACTTGGTTACAAGATCCTCGACAACCACCTTTACTATCGTGAGGATCAACTCGTCGCACGGGACATTTACGTACTCACGCGGAAGTGACAAACGTCCCCATCCTGCATGACATATTCCTTTCCTTCCACCCGCAGCTTCCCATTGTCACGAGCGCCGGCCTCTCCCCCGAAGGCAATGAAATCGGCGTAGCTGATCACCTCAGCACGGATAAATCCCTTTTCAAAATCTGTGTGAATAACGCCAGCCGCCTGAGGCGCCTTGGCCCCGCGCGTGGTCGTCCATGCGCGGGTTTCTTTTTCACCAGTCGTAAGGAAGGTAATCAAATTGAGCAGCTGGTAGCATTTGGCAATCAAGCGATCGAGTCCTGAAAGCTTGAGACCAAGTTCCTCAAGGAACATTTTTTGATCGTCCTCTGACATCTCAACAATCTCGCTCTCAACTTTGATACTTACAGGAATCGCCAGGCGACCTTCGCCCAACGGACTCTTCCAATCCGGATCCGCCGCAGACTTCTCATCCACGTTGACTACATAGAGAATTGGCTTGTTGGTCAAAAGACTCACCTCGCGCACAACCGCTTTTTCGTCGTCGGTCAGTTCAACGGTATTCGCCATCTGTCCCTGCTCAAGGACCGCAAACCATTTGACGAGCACTCCTTCCTCAAGTTCTAATTCCTTGGTCTTCCCTGCTCGCATCTTTCCACGAGCCGCATCGAGTCGTTTCTCCACGGTCCCAATATCCGCCATGGCAAGTTCAAGTTCGATGGTCTCCACATCACGCGCGGGATCGATGTTTCCCTCCACATGCACGACGTTCCCGTCTTCAAATGCGCGCCCGACATGCACGATCATATCGACCTCGCGACTGTTGGCGAGGAACTTGTTGCCCAGACCCTCTCCTTTGTGGGCCCCCTTCACGAGTCCTGCAATGTCGACAAACTCAATCGCGGTTGAGATAACTTTTTCTGATTTGGACATGTGAGCAAGGACCTTGAGCCGCTCATCAGGAACCTCAACCACACCGACGTTTGGTTCGATCGTGCAAAAGGGAAAATTGGCGCAGTCGACTGCCTTTTTTGTGAGGGTTTTGAAGAGAGTGGACTTCCCAACGTTTGGGAGTCCAACGATTCCAACTTGTAACATACGCGGCCGAGTATAGCGATAAAGCGTCACTATGTCGAGAAATAAAATTCCCGTGACCTGCGTTGATCACGGGGTGTACTAGCCTGTTCGGAACAACACCAATCAATCCTAGCCCGGGAGCTCTTCGCTGTCCTCATCGGGAATCACCTCGACCAGGGCTTCGTCTTCGGGGTCGTCCTCGGACGCGAATTCGTCGGTCGGAAAGTCATCTTCATCGTCTACGATCTGGGAGTCACGCGGGCCGTTCATTGGACACTCCCCATGATGCGGCAGGTGGAATGTATCGCTTGATTGCCGCAAACCAGAGCGCTCACAACATACGCCTTTTGCCCCAAATGTAAAACCCCACACCTGAGTCAGACTCTGGTATGGGGCCGTTCGATCAAGTGGTGGCGTCGGCCTCCGCGTGACCGTCGCCGGGGCTGCGGACACGGTCGACCGCTTGGTGGCTGACATCTCGATCCGAGTCGGTGATGCCTTCGTCCGCATCGTAGTCGTCAGAATCCTCGTCCTCGATCTCCTCGGCCATCTCGGCACGAGCCTCGGCCTCCATGGAGTCGACGCGCTGGGTGATGTTCGTCCGGTCGATGCCGTAGGTGACGCCGACGCGGTCCAGGATCTTCTCGCACATACGCCGCATGCTCTCCGTCTTGACCGCGAGCTGGGTCATGACCTCGACGGCCACAGCTTCGATCGCGGTCTTGAGGCGTATGGCGAGCTCCGCGTTGAGCACCAAGGCGAAGAAGTTGTTGTGATCCAGGTAGCCCACCATGACGACAGGCATTTCGTCCCGCTCCACAACGTCGAGCTTGATGACCGCGCTGTGCTGGTCAGCCATGAGCTCGGCGATGGAATTGAGGAGTCCCCCCAGGCCGAAGCCGCATTGCGCGCACTTCACTCCCTCGACGGGCACGGTGCACGCGTTGATGACCGGACCTGCGCCCAGCGGACTGCTCTCAATGCTGCCCATGCTGATACCGACCACGACCTCGCGGGCGGCCTGGTTGATGACTTCGTCGGAGGGGAAGGAATCCAGAGCCTCGATGAGGTGCCTCTGGTACATCCTCAGATCTTCCATCAAGACGAACACGAGCGCGCGGCGGTCGTTCTGGTCGACGCCCTCGGGGGCGGTGACGATCGTGTCTTCGGGGCCGGTCTGCAGCACGTATGTGCCCTCGACGGGCACGGTCCTGGCGCTGCGGAAGATTCCCTCGACGGCCTGCTGGCCCCAGGTCTGGGACCCGGGCATGAGGGTCGCGGAGAGCTTGAGCGTGTCGCCCTCGCCAGCCTCCACGAGGATGGTGAACTGGACGATGGCGTCCTGCGGACGCTCGGGGAAGGTGAAGGCGCTTGGAGCACCAGCTTGGGTATGCATCTACGATCTCCAGATGTGGCAATTCTTTGAAGGATCGCTCCGGCTGCCACGGTACCAGAACGGGGGGAGAATACTCGGATGATCTCTTTTTGTCAATGACTCGATAAAACATCTTGAAATTCGAACCAGATTAAAAAAGACATCGCGTTGAAGCGATGCCGTAGTGCTCACAGGGTGGTGAGCACGTCGTAGTTGCCCTCAACCTTGAAGGCCTCGACGACAGTCTGCCAGGCCGCGTCGATGTCGGGGTCGTAGGTGGTGGTGTCTGAACAAAATCGGAGTGTATCGTCGGTCCACTCGTTTCCGTCGGGCCACTGGGCCTCGTCGTAAAATGCCCCAACCGGATACAAGTGGTGGTGCCACCCCCAGTTATCGCCACTGGTGTTAAGGCCAGTAACGAGTTCGCCGGAGTTTTCGTCAATTTGAGAGGCATAGGTGCCTCCCACAACGATCTCCATCGCGTCATCTAGCTCAGTGAACTCGTGGCCCCACCAGCAGGTGTTGGAGGCCCACGAAACCTCCTCCATCCGGATGTGGGTGTTGAGCGCCTCGCGTGACTGGTCGTCCAGCCACTGCCAGACTCCTCGCGTCCCAATATCGCGAATCCCGGCCCAGGACTCGCACTCGGTGTGTGAACCGATAGGATCGGAATACCCAGGCTCAGAGCCTCCATCTGCGTCCCCATCAGCACCGCACAGGTCGTCGACCCGCTTGTTGCCGTAGGTGAATTGGAGATTGTCCGGGCCACCTGCGGCCCACAAGGTTTCGGCCATGGTGCACAGCCGGAGGCCGTAGGCTTCCACGGCCTTGTTGATCCGAGCAACGTCACCGTAGGACAACTTGTGGTTGTCCGGGTCCTCGTCACTGGGAACGAGCGTGTACCCCTCCCCGGGGAATGGAAACTCCCCCATGCAGTAGGGCTCGATCCACTGAAATTCCCACACACGGAAGGTGTTGGGGGCGTTCACGCACTCGGTTGAGCCGAGCACGATCTGGTCGACGCCAGGTACCAGGATCATCCCCGCGACCGGGCATGCCTGAACCTGATCAGGTTCGTTCGTTTCACCACTTCGATCCACGTCGTCCCCGAGAGCGAATCCGAACGGAGACTCTTGGGGAACACATCCCCAAATCACGAAGAAAGAAAACACTCCGAGCAATTGCATGGCAATCTCCTTTTGCGCCACGAAATTCTTAGTAAACTTACCAAAAAAAGCGAAAAAGTCAAGCTGTTATCTTGGGTCCAATTCATTCTTGATTTATTGTCATCCTACTGATAGACTCTGCTCGTAATTTTGCGGGCCCTTAGCGCAGATGGTAGCGCGCTTCCATGGCATGGAAGAGGTCACCGGTTCGATCCCGGTAGGGTCCACCAACAAAAGCACCTGACGAATGTCAGATGTTTTTGTTTGGATCTTTGTCTGTCTATTCCTCAATGACCTCTGGGTCCTCTGTTGAAATCTGTCCTGTAAGAAGTCGTTCTAAACGGGCCTCAATGAGGTCATTACCGGGATTGAGCTCAAGGACGGCCTCAACCTCTGCTACAGCCGCCGCAATATCACCCGCTTGTTCATAAATGGAGGCAAGGAACCAATGCGCGTTGGCATACCCAGGAGCAATCTTCACCGCGTGCTCAAAGGCCGCCTGTGCCCGATCAATGTCTCCCGCTCCGTCACGCTCTAGGTACAACATCCCTAGCTGGAAGAAGACACCGACGTCAAGCTGATTGTACTGGGCCACGCTTTCCATCTTTCCAATGGCGTCGTTGACTCGCCCTTGGCGTTCATAGGTAACAGCAAGTTGGAAATGGGCTGGCGCGTAGTTTGACTTAAGTTCCACAGCTCTCTCAAAAGACTGCTGTGCACTCGCAAGCAGGGTTGTCAGTTGGATCTGTGCTTCTGAAGCACTCGCGGGGTCTGGACTGGTTGTGAGTGGTCGGATCTGCTCGGCGGCAGCCAAATACGCTCGTCCAAGCTCGGTCCAGTTTTCTGGATTGAGAGGCTCTAGGGTAATCGCTTGCTGGTAACTGGAGACAGCAAACTCACTCGCTTCCCCTAAGACAGGAACCAGCTCTCGATACACAAATCCACGGGAAAGCCAGTTAAGAACATTGTTTGGGGAGAGTTCAGTTGCCCGGACAGTCGCATTCACGGAAGCTGCAACAAGAGACTGAACATACTCTGTAGACTCTGCCGTGAGCGTATCAATCGAACTGACATTTTGCAGTTCCTCGTCCACACGCAACAAAAGAGCCTCTCCGAGGTTTCGGTAGTAGGTGTCATGTGATGAATTGAGACTGGTGGCTCGATCTAGTAGGGAAACAACTTCTTGAAGCTCCGCTCCCTCGCGATCCAAAACGGCAGCCTTAGAGAAGGCCACTTCCGCCGAATATCGCTGAGCCGTTACAAAAATTCCTACAAAAAACACCAGCGAAATTACCACCAGGAGAGCAGAAATGATGAGCTTCGCTGCGGGTGCACTTGAAAGCGACCGAGACCACTGCTTCCGCATGACTTGGGAGGCGAGCAACCCAGAGAACACTCCGAACAACACGATGAGTGTCATGTTCGATGGGACAAGAGCTGCGGCGATCACAAGCGTGAACCAGGGAGTGAAATGAACAAAGCTCTCCAACCATTCATCGCGCGAGGTTGGACGCAGAATCTGCATGAGAGACCGGACCATCAACAATACAACAAAGAGTCCCAACATGGTGACTCCAAACACACCGATCGTTGGAACAAGGGTCAGTAAAAAACTCGAAGCTCGATCAAATCGGGTGTTCCAAAAATCTGTTTGATTCAGGGAAATATCGTGAAATGCACTGTAATCGAATGTATAGGTCCCGGGACCTGATCCCCAAGTACTTGAGAATGCCGAGAGGGTTTGCGAGGCCACAGTGATAGAGCCCGTCGTATTGGGTGTCACTTCGAGGGGAAGTGCGTATTGAGTGAAACCTGGAAGGAAAAGCCAGAACAAGAGACCGATAGAAAAAAGGACCCCTGGAATGACCAGTCGTCTATGATGCAAAAAGTCCTTCGCACGGAAGAGAATGAAGATAAACAACAGTGCAAGAGAAAGGGAGAAGAGCATCCATAAGGTAGCATCGTCCAGAATCAGGAGGATGCCTAGTGTTGTGAGACAGACGAACGCAATCAGGACCCGTTCAACCATTCCAATGACTCGTTCATGAAGGAGGGAGTCCTCTTTGTGATGGGCAAGAAAGGAAGCGAGGAAGAAAATATTCAGCGTAATAAGATAGGTCGTAAAGGTACTTGGTGTCCCTATCGTGTTATAGGCAAGGGACGGCGAGATCCATGAAAGAATATCTAGACCAAGCATCTGAAGAACAAATATCCCAGCCACGAGACTTGTGCCGACAAGAAGTATCAAATGAACGCGTTGATGTTCAGACCGAGACGTAATGGTATTTCCCAAGAGATAGAACAAAACGGCGATGGCAACAATCGTGAGAACACTCGTGTACTCACCTCGATGTGCGCCAATCCATGAGAGATACGGCGCGACAGAATAGATCGCAGGAACAAAAAAGGCCAACACGAGAAACCAAGGAAGAAGATTCATCCACCCACGACGAATCGTAACCTGCCGCGATACAAGCATGTGAGTAAGCCAACACAGGGCGGCTGCACACGTGAGCAAAAGGAGCAGTGTCTGTTTGTTGATTTCCAACGGTTCAAGCGTGACGGGAAGAAAAAACAACGGCAGCAAGAACATGAGAATCATGAGCAGCCATCGTGTGGCGGAAAGAAAGTGACCTCCTTTTTGCATAGTGAGGATATTATAACGCAAAAGCCGCAGGTGTGGGGTTCCCGCGGCTTTCACTATTCAATTGTGTCCCACCCGCCGAAGCCTCGCCGAAGGTGGGTAGGTCATCACTGGACCTCATTTGCGATCGGGTAACAGCAACGTCACCTGAGCGTAAATGTCTTTCCTGTCGAGTGCGCAGGGGGTTTCGTTGTACACTTCACACCGTTGCGTACGGCCACAGGGCAAGCATGGATCCCTTGTGCGGACCAGTTCCGTTCTCCTGAGTGCAGAAGGAAGGAGTGGTCCGATGAAATGGAAGAAGGAGCGGTTCAGCGCGTGGCGGTTATGGCTGCGCTGATGGATTTTCGATTACAACATCGGCTGGCTCGGCACTGAGGCCGCCATCAACTTCTGTTGCAGAATCGACTTGGGTTGTGTCCGGACTCTCCGGAATCGCGGGTTCTTCTTCGTTGACAGTAGCGTTTGTGTCATCCTGAGGAGTTTCGTCAGTCGACGAAGGATCTACAAATTCACTAGTCTCATCACTTGGAGATCCCTCGACTTCACTTTCGACTTCGCTCGGGATGACAGAAGGGGACGGTTCAAATCCTTTACGGTATCCCGTCACCATCCAATCGAATTCAACGTCAGCTGAACCAGCAAAACGCTGAACAAGGAAGTGATTCTGATCTTTTTCGGATACGTACAGGGAAACGGGACCACTAGGGGTTACAATCACGCGGATTGGCGCGATCGCAGAGATCACATCGTTAAACTCCGGGACCACATCCTCGAATCGCACTTCTGCCTGACCATCAACAAGAGTTGCTGTTCCGGTAAGTGTGATGACACTCTCTGGTGAGGTTATAGCAACCGTCTCCACCTTTGTTCCCTGATAGGAGTCTGTCACTGTCTTCAGTTCTCCTTGAGTCTTAATCGTTCCATCAGACTCAACGGACCAGACCTCTCCCATTCCCTCCAGGCGTCCAATAGAAAGAATCGCGTTTGTAGACATGTAAATGTTGCCGCTCATGTTGAGTGTTGAGTAGCTCTGTGTATCCGAAGGCGCCTCGCTCGCCTGATTCTGAACAATCGTGATTGTTTCAGGTCCACCAGACCAGTAACCGAGATTCACATAGGCAAGAATGAGATTGTCCGATTCCGAACCGGCGTAGCTCTCAAGCGCGTACCCCACAATCTGGCCGGCCTCTGTCGCCTTCATAGCAGAACCACTTGTTGTGGATGCAGTGAGAGGATCTCCCGCAGCAATCGCTCCATTTTCAAGAGTCACTTTGGTCGGCACGCGACCAGCAAGAGCGATTGGATACGCCCCATCTACATTTTCTCCCGCCAAGAATCCTGGACGAGTCGAGACGATACCAGCAAGCTGCTCTCCTTCCACTCCGCTCGAGCGCTTTACGGACTCGCCACTGCCAGTAAATGCAACGATGTCACCTGAGGTCAGTGATTCGTTTGATGGGAACATTTCTGCAAAATCGTAGGATCCTGTCGACCATCCCTTGGCGTTAGTGCGCATAAAGTCACCACCCGCTCCTGATGAACCATCGTAGTAAATATACTTCTCTGTTTGTGTCTCTCCACGATCAGATGGATACAGGTTTCCTCCGATGACCATGTCGCCTGCAATCCGCATGGTTCCTTCGTTGGTGATGTAGGCAACTTCCGTTTCACTCGTATTGCGAATACTCAATCGATAATTGTCACCATCCTCAACGGTATTTTGAAGCATCATCTCAACGGCCTGCGCTTCAAACCCACTCCAAGCCGAACCTCGCAGGGAAAGGCCGTATGAATCAAAACTCTGTGTGTTCGCGCTGGCGGTATCAACCGCCGTGACGATCACGTTGCTTGTTTGAATCGAGGATGTTCCATCTTCACCGATCACGTCTCCCATGTACCAAGAATTCAAGACCTGAATCATCACGGTGTCAGATTCGCCGTTCCAATTCTCAAGTGCCATACCAATCACACGACCCGCACGGACTGCCTTCATCGCTGCACCTGGTGTGGAAGAGGTCGCGAGAAAATCTCCAATCGCAATAGCTCCGTTCTCCGCAACTACCTTCACCGGCACACGACCAACAAGCGCGACTGGCATGGGATTCTCTGCTGGGTCGATGTTATTACCGGCTGAGGTAAACTCGTGGTAGTTGTTTGAGACAACACCGTACACCGGTCCCTGATAGGGTGTTGTTGATCGAATCGCTTTGGCAATAAACTGTTCCCCCTGCTGCTCGTCGTATGTGCGGACAAGTTCCGATCCAGGAACGACAACCTCCCCGTAGTCAATTCCTTCTTCCATTGGGTATTGCTCAGCGTAGTCCGCGTTCACGGCTCCTACACAGTCTTCAATCAAACTTACCGCTTCCGCATCATTTGTGGAGTAACAGATGGCTTCTGTGTATGCATTGCCTCGCGCGATTCGGAACGTTGGGAGACCAGTAGCGGTCACAGACCAATCATTTCCACCCGTGATCCCAATCGTCGTGCTTGTATTCGTGTTCCCGATGACAATCGTGTCCGGACTTGTGCCACTGGAAGCGACAGAGATCGTATCAGTGCCATCTGATGTGTTTCCACCAATCTCGATAGTCTTTGCTGTCGCGTTATCAAACAAGTTAATAACGGCAGCCGCTGAAATAGCATCGAATGTGACATCGTCATCGGAATTGAGGAAAAAATCATCGTCGGAACTCAGGGCAATGTCCCCACCAGTCACCGTAATCACTGTTGGTGAACCTCCTGATTGGATATCAATGTTACCGTTCGCTCCAGCCGATGAGTCTCCTCCAATGAGTTTGACAGACCCTGCATTTCCGGTACTAACCGTCGAGGCCCCCCCCTCAATATTCACATCACCTCCGCTCCGGGCAACGGTCCCATCCCCTGTAGCAGCTCCTCCTCTAAGAAAGGTCAGTCCCCCAGAGCCACCACTTCCCCCCGCACTATTTGTTCCACTTGTGAGCACGAGATTTTCTCCCGCATCTCCGACGACTGTAGCAAATCCCCCCGTAACACTGAGCGTGGCGTCATTTGGGGAAATCAACGAGTTCGTAGAAGCTGTCCCTGTTGATCCTGAGTCCTGAATCATGAATAAAGCGTTTAGGGCAGAATCACGAACAGTAAGAGTTCCAGCATCCTCAAGCGTAACAATCGCCGTCGTATCTTTAAAATTAATATTCGAATCCCAGCCCGATCCCAGCGTGAGGGCATCTGATGTAATCGTTGACCCTGGATCTGTCAGCGTAGCAATGTTAAGACCCACAACCGTGTCCAAGCCGGCCGCGTTGGTGGGGGAAAAGGCAGAGATATTCAAGGCTTGATAGAGGAGCCCATCTGTGGCACCCCCAGCAAATGCAGGAAGGATACTCAGAGCATCAGTGGTTGCGTTACTTGCAGTGTGTGTAATCTGAATCGCACTCACTCCATTGGTCGTTGTCGCTTGGCCTACATTTGAAATTGTCACCATATCCGCCACTGGTGGAGCCACTGCGGAAATATCAAGGATGCCATCTAGTTCCAACGCATCGACGATATACAAGTCTCCTGCTCCTGTGGCAACTCCGGGAGTGTTTGCTGTTGAGTTATCGTCAATCTGCACCCGAGATGAATGGAAATACCCAGCAAAATTATTGGTTCCTCCGCTGGCAGATGCAATGACTCCATATCGATTCGTTCCATCTGAGATGTTTGCAAAGCTTCCTCCATATCCTGTCGTGATATCTCCTGCCCCTGAATCAATCTCACCGAGAACACCGTAAGCGCTCGTGATCGTTCCTCCAGAGGTACTGGAGTTCGCAACGCCGTGAATACCAGAAACCGCAGGAGTTGTTTGAGAATTCGACTGATGTCGACCGTACCCATAGACACCTGTTACCTCAGAAGGCCCCCCCACAGAATCGCTGCTGAATACAGCAAAGCCTCCTACTCCTCTTACATTGAGCGTATTCCCGTTTCGATTCGTTACTGAACTCACACTGAAGTACCCACTGTATTCGTTACTGTTTGCAGCAAGGGTTCCTGAAGGATTGACTGAGGAAGAGATAACGGTTCGGGCGGGAGTAGAAAGTTGATCTGTGAAGTCAAAGAGATTACTCACGCTAAGGCCTCCTCCTGCAACATCAAGATAGTCTGATGTGGTCCACGACAAGCTTCCGGTACTTCCATTAGAAGCATAAACGTCAATTTGACCATTTGTTCCAGTGGCATCACCGACACGAACAAGGTTTGCTGACTCATCAACGGAAAAGGCTGCTAAAAGTTGTGCTGAACCGACCGCAAAGTCATCACCGGAAGCCGTTCTAACATGCCCTGACGCTGCATTTAAGGCGAGCCCTGCGCTCCCCCCAGATTGAATCGTCAGAGCTCCCGTCCCAAGAATGGTGTCATCATCAACCGTTAAAGTTCCGCTGGAGTTTATCGTGAGGGCATCAGCTCCATCTCCGATAACAGTAGCCTGATCGAAGGTCAAATCACCCCCATCAATATCCAGAAGCATATCGCTTGTCGTCTGAATCTCTCCGTCCAGGTAGTTTGTAGAAAACGCTCCTGCAGTGAATCCAATGTCTGAGAACACCTCTCCATCAGCCTCAATACGGAAAACATTATTGTCAGTAGAACCTGAATCCGTCTGGATCAACACAATATCGGCTGTGGTGGTAGATTCAGTGACATCAATGATAAGGGCACGCCCAGAATCATCCGTAAAATTTCCACCAACAAGACGAAGGATATTCCCTGATGTGAGTGCGAGCGCACTGACATCCAGGGCAATGGCTGTCGTCAAACTGTCTGCCGTAAAATCAAACGCATCGGTTGTTGTCTGGTTTGTTGAATAATCAAGGGAGCGATCATTATTTCCAGTAAAGAAGGTGACTCCTCCGGAACGCCACTCAATATCTCCTGTTGAAGTAAGATCTGTGATGACATTCGCGGAACTTCCATTTGAAATCGCAAACGTCTCTGTTCCATCCATGGCGATTGATGTTGAGGCGTCCAAGGTCATGGCATCCCCAAATTCTGAGAAATCAAGACAGTCCGTACAGCTGAGATCCAAAACCGTTGCGACTCCACCCACATCCAGTGCCCCATCAACTTCAAGGGCATCAGCCACATACAGATCACCTGCTCCCGTTGCCACTCCCGGAGTCCCTCCCCCAATACGAACCTCATCGGCCGCGTTCACATTGATGACCAATGGACCCCCATCAGAATCAAGGTTATCACCTTGAACGGTGATGTCCGCCGTTGTAAACAGATTGCCCGCCACCGTTACCAAACCGGTTGAACCCTGGTCTTGGATTGTAAACAATGTGTTCGTTCCATCATGGACAACAAGGTTTCCTGTATTTGAAATGGCTATATTCGCTGTTGTATCAGCAAAAGCAAGATTGGTATCCCATCCTGAACCGATGACGATTCCGGTCTCTGCCACTCCCGCTTGTGCAGAAGTAAGGTCCCCAATACTCAGACCACGAAGAATGTCGGCATCTCCGGTGGCGGCGGAGGTCACAAGAAGCTCAAGCGCGTTCACCGTATCTGCATCGGCATCATCCCCTAATGTAAAGGAAATTTCCGCTGCGTCAGCCCCTGCCTGACTTGTCGCAATGCTCATGGTTCCATCAAGAAATATGGCCTCCTCAACTCCTAAACTTCCAGACACAAACAAATCATTCCCTCCTAATGAAAAAGCTACATTGCTAATAGTCTCTGTGCTGGAGGTCGAGGCTCCAACAACAAGATCATTATCAATGTACCCATCCCCCATGACTTCAAGCTCATCCTCTACGCGCAAATCTCCCGTTCCACCAGATCCAAACGAAAACGCAGAATTTGAACCAACAATCACCGAAGCATCATCTTCAAACGTGCGGCTCGAACCGGTTTCGAACAACTGCAGGACGGTTGAATCGATGCCGTCGAGTGTGTCGGCATTCAGAGCGTATGGCGCCGCGGTGATCTGACGTCTGGGGGCGAGCGTCTCGCCTGAAATAGTCACTTGCAGAAAGATTGAAGCATTATCAGCAAATAGTGAATCAGGAATCGCTGCATAAGACGCTCCCGTGTCTCCCAGATTCTCAGTAAGAAGACCTGATGTGAGTGTTACGGCGCGTGCGGTTGTTGATGCACACGTTGACGAGGAATTCGACCAGACACAGGTTCCTCCATTAAGTGCTGTGTAGAGTTCAAAGCTCATGTTCAAACTTGTGCTTGAAACCCGAACACCATTGGCATTAAGCACACGGGCCTGATACGTGAAGATGTTCGGTGCGCTTGCCGCCTGTGCAACAGGAACCAAGCCACTGCAGAGCATGGTCATCAGGATGAGGAACCCAAGTTGTTTTTTGTAGGAAGCGAACATACGCTGTTTACTCTTGCGATGGGATCTTCTGAGGCTCAAGTGGAATCTCTTCTGCAAATCCCTTTGGCTCGATGGATTGAGAGTAATCGATCGGATCAATATTCTTTTGGATGAATCCCTCTTTTTGGAACGTCGCGTAGTACTGATTTGAACCTAGGATGAATGCATACCTTCCTTTGGCATCAGTAACCTGGGTCTCAAGAAGCTTGTTATACTTTGGCTCAAAGACCCGTGCAATCACCTGAGAGAGAGGTCGGCCTGTCTCCTTGTTGTAGACGATGCCCCAGCTTATCGGTTTGTGTGGCCGAGCAAGACGACGAACAAGGAAGTAGAGCGCTATTTGAATACCGACCATGGCAATAGAGAGGACGGTAGGACGGATGATCGCAAAGATGGTAGCCGCAACAACTCCGATGATGGCCACACCATGCTGCGCGCCTCGCAACCATTTTCGTCGACGAATCGATCCTGGCTCATGGTAGAGAGCCGACTGCGAGGGGTCCATCGGAATATTCGCCGTAATGAGCGCGTTGTCTGATGTGACCTCTATTGTTTCGCCATGATAAACGTCCAGGTACGGTCCATCTGATTTCTCATCCTTAAGATATTCGGAAGGGAAATCGAATCCTTGTTTGCGAACTTCGATGCGATATATCCCCGGCTGAGCCAGGAAAAAATATCGACCCCCTTTGTCTGTCACACGGCTCGTGATGAGGCGGCCGCGTGGAGCAACCACCTCACCCGTCACCTGAAAGAGTCGGACCACAGCCAAGTCGATCGGAGTCTTGGCAATGGCGTTGTAAACAACTCCGTATCCTTTTCTTCTTCCGCGCCAGAAAAAGAGAATGGGCGCAGTAAAAAAATATTGAAGGAAAGGAAGGAAGTCGAAAGCAACCGCGAGAACAAGCATGCTTGCTCCTGCCGTGATCGCAAGAGCGGGCGTGGAGATCTCTGCCGCTACTTCAACACCTGGAAGATCGCGCAATGCTTCCAGAGTTTGCTGCACTCCCTCGATGGGAAGTGCGGTAAGGAACGATTCGAATAGTGTTGTCGGAGCTGCTGATTCTGCTTCCGTTGGTTCCTCTTCAGAAGGAAGCGTTGCGATCTCCTCGTCTTCCTCCTCACGGGCTGTGAGACGGATGCGAGGGTTCACGATCGCATTCTCAACGGTAAGTGTTCCGCTTGTGGCGGAGTCGAATCCGTTGGCAGAGGCGTTCACGTAGTACGTACCATTTGGAACGTACCAGGAAAATTCGCCTTGTCCATCAACACCTGTGGGGTTGAATTGACCGTACGGGGACCCATCCCATACAACCCATTCACCATCCACTTGTTCAAAGAGCGTAACGATCGCGGATGTCACGGCCGTTTCTTCACCATCGACGACCTGGTATACATAGCCTGGTGCTACGACACGCAGGTATGAAGAAACAACTTGAGTTGAACCATCCTCATATGTCACAAGCACGTCGACATCTAGGATGGTAAGCACGTCAGGAATCGTGATTACCGCTGTATAACGATCCGTGGCGTCATCAAGACGCATGAGGTAGGTATCGATTCCGACGGTGAGAACAATGCTCTCGACGCCTTCCAATACCGAATCCGCAGAAATTGACACGCTCACGTCACTTGTGGAAATGACTTCGACCACACCGGAGTCGGTGGTCGTGAGCTCAATGGTCTCATCTGCGACCAAGTAAAGAACATCGATGTCCCCTTCCTCCGCACCCAAGGAGGTTGGTTCTTCGGATTCTTCACAATCAGCCGGACAGGAAACGGAGGATTCTTCACTCGAACAAATGCCATCCCCACAGGAAACCGCCGATTCCAATGGAGGGTCTTCGTCCGAGCCAGGCTCTTCTGTTTCTTCTGGCTCTTCTGAGGGATCTTCCTCCTCTTCTGAAGGCTCTTCACCTTCTTCTTCTGAGGGCACCTCTTCTTCTGAAGCCTGTGGTGTACCCAGCACCAAAGCTCCAGAAGCGAACTGCTCTGCTTCATCGTAGGCAAAAACCCCAAAGTAGTAGGTTTCCCCGTTAGTTAATCCTGTGACCGTCACACTCTGCGTGAGAGCGGTCGACACAACAACACAATCCTCATCATCTGGTCCGCTGGGATACTCGTCCTCACACATCAATACCAGAATCCCCACAAGGTCATCGTCGTCTGGATTCGTCCATGACAGAACTAACACCGTGTCTCCCTCGACAATGCTCAGATTTGATACATTCCCAGGAGCCTCATCCTCGTCCGTTGTAAACGTATCGTCGTCAGAAAACGCTTGATTGGAAGACGCGTCCGTCGAAAGAACTTGGAAGTGGTACTCCGTGTCCGGAGTAAGACCGGTGAGCAAGATCGAGTGGGACGTTGTCAGCTCATCATCTTCCTCAGAGCTGGAATACAAACTTGTTAATCCGTATGCAACCGTACTGTCCGCGTCCTCATTGGTATCCCACGTCACTCGCGCCGAGGTCGTGGTGATATCAACAACCTGGATGTTGGAGATCACCGGATCGGTTTCATCCAGGGTGGTGAACGTCTGTGTCGATGACGTTGCCATGTTTCCCGACGAATCTGTCGACGTCACATAGAAGGAATACTCTGTGCCCTCGCTGAGCCCCGACAAGTCAAATGAGTGAGCCGTAAAATATCCAGCTGTGCTCACCGTCGTTGTGCTCGAAGACCCTGTGACCCAATAGGTTACGGTGCTCGTCGCCGCTTCGTCGGTTGTCCAAGAAATCGTTGCTTCGGACGTCGTGATCCCGAATACAAGGAGGTTGGATATGATTGGTGCGGTCGTATCTGACGGCGCTGGTACTCCTCCGCCTCCCGAGTCACCTCCACCGCCCGAAGAAGGCACCGTCGCGGTCACGGCAAGCGAATCGTCTCCTCCGATTGGAAGAATGATCGTTCCAGAATCCCCAAACGATCCCTCGATCGAAAGGGCATAGTTGCCGAGTGTTGAAGGGTTTGTGATTCGGTTCGCGCCTACACCTGAGCTCGTGGCGTTGGTTCCAATCTCGATCGTCACGACACTTGAGGCAGCAATGGCTCCCCCATCGCCGGCGCAGATCGTGACTGTGATCACGTCTGAAGCTATGGCGATGGACGCCTGTTCAGATCCTGCACAAGTTGCGGCTGTGGTCAGATCCACCCCATCGTCAGCAATATCGACATCGTCCTCGGTTATCGTCGACGTATCAAAGGCTGTTGGAAACGTGAGGATAACCGTTGAACCTAGTGATGCACCTGTTGGTGTTGTAAAGAGCAACCGATGATTGGCGGGCTGTGAGATCTGGAGCGTGGTGAGAAAATCATTCGCGCTCGTGACCGTAGCGGCGGATACATTCCAAGCACCGACAACAGCCGCTGTTGTAACAACGACGGCTACTGTCCATGTTCGGATTATCCTCCTAAATATTTCCACACATGCGTTCGATTAATGTCTGGGAAGCCTTCGATAGAGAACTCCGGCAAACAAGAGAGCGGTTGCAAGGACAATGAGAAGCTCAATCGGGATTACCATCAGCTGGGCTTGTGAAGTGAGGCTCTCGTTCTCGCTATACGTAACATTTAACTCCGCTGTTACAGGTCCAATAACGAGATGTCTTAATTGAAACCCAACCGTGTTTAGAAGATTCAGATCTGCTCCAAAGTCCACCGTATAGGTCCGCGTCGACCCTGGCAGAATTCGAGCTTTATTCTCATTTGCTTCGATCGTCGCAATGACTTGGCCAAAAAGATTTTTGAGGACGATCTCTCCTTCTGGGGCAAGATGGACGTTCCCTTGATTCTGTATGCGATATTTAAAGATTCCAAATGGGAGCGTTGCTTGTGTTTGGTCCAGAGTGAAGTCGAGTAGTTCGAGCTTTTCAACGGTCTCCCCCTCGATGACAAGGAAGACGAGAATGGCGATTCGAGCCTCGATTGTCGCCCCATTCGTGGCAACAACATCGGACGGCGCCGTTGAAACCGTAATGGCACCATGATAGCTCCCCGATGGAACATCATCCGGAACAACGACACTGAAGGGAACGTCTACTTTGGACTGAGCTGGGACAGTAATCTCAAGAAGCGGGAAATCGAACCAGGTAAGAAAGGGGGTCACCGAATTGTTCTCCGGTGTGAAAAGGGGAGATCCATCCTCTCCATCCGCATCGAATGAAAGAGTGTCAAGATAATATACTTGCTCACTTGCTCCTGTGTTGAGGATGCGAAACGACGAATCGATCACCTCTCCACGCTGCGAGGAAAGTTCGATCACGCTTGGAGCGACCGCTGCTGCCTGAACAAACAACGGACTCAGCAGAAGAGCAAATGTACAAAGGATTGTTTTGCGGATGATTGCCATATTAGAAATTGCCTGAAACAATCACTGAGAGTATCTGGGTGTAGCTTCCCGCTACGGTCGATGAGCTAATGCCAACCTTCAAAATAAGAAAGTTGTAGCTGTCGTATATGCCTGCTGGCTCCGTTGCGACATCTGCACCTGTTGATGTAATGGCGGAATCTGCAGTGTCAAATGTAGAGTTGGACAATGTCGTGTCAGATGAACGCGCCCCATACTCTTCTGAACCCACAGAAACGGAACCATCTGACACGTCGTCAACATCATCAGTCCCTGATAGGAGATTTCCATTCTCAAGAACCTGAACGACGTATCCATTCTCATTCGCTGCTGTCACCTCAAATCCCACAATACTCGTCGTAACAGATGTGGTTGAAAGTGTTTCAAGGGCTATCGAGCTAGAAGTGATTGGGTAGACGTAGTCGTTGGTTCCATCCACTGTTGGCTGAGTTCCGCCATTCTTCCATGCGTCAACCGTGATCGTCCCAGAGCCAAGGGAGATCACTCGACCAATGGCGACGATCTGAGAGGCTCCTAGGTTCTGAACCACCACTATGAGTTCCCCGATACTAATGCTTGATGTGCTGGCAGTGACCGTTGTTCCTGTCAGGGCTGTTGCCTCGCGTCCAAGAGCTGTGTTCTGACCATAGACTTCAAATGAGATGATCTGATCATCCACTGCGTTGCGATAGCCCTGCTGAAGCGTAAAGGAGGTGCTTGTTGAGGTCCCAGCAAGAGCGCTTTCTACCGTGTCTCGTAACCCGTAGCTGACGGAGGATCCCGTATCAGAACCTCCGGTGCTGACTGTGTCCCACCGGATCTCGAAGTTTGTGGAGGTCATTGCCTGAACAATTGGCACGGATACAAAAAACCCCACAAGCGCAAAGGTGATAGAGCGGATCAACATAGATTTACCCTTACACAAGGAGTATATCATGAATACTAAATGTAGTCAACAGATATTTATGCTAAGATTAGCAAAATTTATTGGTCCACTTCTCACTATATGCTTATAGAGTAAGAGAAAATGACTACTTTCTCTTGATAATTTTCAACTTATCCACATTTCTCCAAATTTGTCTACTCCAGCGTGGTCAAAATCTCCATCTTCCTCATCCTCAGGCACTTCTCACACATTCTGTTTCACGTGAAACAAAAAACCAGACCTTGATCCGGATTTTTTTGGTGGACCCGAGGGGATTCGAACCCCTGACCTCCGCAATGCGAATGCGGCGCTCTACCAACTGAGCTACAGGCCCATTCCCTTAACTATCTCGAGGGCTTTAATAAGCGATGGGACAACATAATCGGAACTGCTCATTTTTTCCTTATCTGAATCTGTACTAGGAACAGCGATAACCACTGCTCCGGAAGCCTTTCCTGCGAGTACTCCATTTACAGAATCTTCTAAAACGATGCAGTTGCCTGGTTCCTTTTCTATTCTCTGAGCACCAATTAGGTAGGGTTCTGGGTTGGGCTTTCCATTCCTTACATCCTCAGCTGACACGATTTCCCCGAAGAAGTCCGCAATCTGAAGCCTCCTCAAATAAGTAGTGGCATAGTTTCTATCAGAACTTGTCACAAGTGCAGATGCGTAGCCATTCTGCGCAATCCATGAAAGCAGCAGCTCTGCGCCGGGCATCAGCCTAACAGATTTATCCATCTCAGTGAGAAGTAGTGACGAGTGAAGATTTGCAACCTCCAGACTTGATTTATCCAAACCAAATTTTGAGACGAAATCCTGCGCCCATTGCGTCTTTTTCATCCCACGAATGGATGCGTGATAGTTCTGAGTGAATTCGCAGCCCAGACTCTGACACATCTTCTCAAACGCAACCAATGAGAGCGTCTCAGAGTTAATGAGAAGGCCATCGAGGTCGATGAGGAAGCCTGGGTTACTTATTTGGCGATTGTTCACATTGTTTCACGTGAAACAATTTCTTTGGTGTCCCCGGAGGGACTTGAACCCCCATCTCCAGCTTAGGACGCTGTAGCTCTATCCAGTTGAGCTACGGGAACGGGTGAGAATCCTAAAATTTGCGATCTTGTCCTTCACGCGTCCCTAGCACCGCCTCGCTGTAGGATTTCACTACGCCTCGGCGGCTGGTTCCCCGTTCAGGTCAATTTCATCAAATTTTAGGACTCTCACTATAATGTGTCGTAAAACGTTGTAGCTAAAATTGTGCTATACTATGCAGGAGCGACGTAATCGTACTCAAGAAAGTAGGTGCCGTCAAAGCATATGTTGAATGAAATTCTTTTCTCATCACTACTCATTATTCTGCTTATCGGAGGCATTACACTTTATGGTGTTTCTCGTCGACGACAGCCCGCTCTAGACCAGTCAAATACCCAGCTTCTTTCTCTTATAAATGACCTACGGCGAGAAATTCAGGAATCAACGACATCACAAAGGAAGGAGGTCGAGGGAAAATTGGATGTGATGCACGACCGGATGGTCAAAAACATGCAGGACTCATCCTCAGCTCTCCAAAAACACTTTCAGCATTCATTCGGAGTCTTTCGTGACGTCACAGAGCGTCTTACAAAACTTGATGAAACGAATAAACAAGTACTTAATTTTTCCGAACAACTACAGAGTCTCGAGAACATCTTAAAAAATCCGAAACAGCGAGGAATCCTCGGGGAATACTGGCTCGAGTCCCTACTGGGACAAGTTCTTTCCCCAAACGGATACCAAATGCAATACCAACTTGGTATTGATGAAACAACGGGTCAGGCGCTTATTCCTGACGCTGTCCTTTTCGTGAAGGATTTGTTGATACCAATTGACGCAAAATTTTCTTTAGAGAACTACAATAGAATTTCGCAGGAAACCGATGTAGAGAAGCGAGAGCTACTTGAAAAGGAATTCAAATCCGACGTAAAGCTTCGAATCGATGAAACCTCCAAGTACGTTCAGCCACAGAAGGGAACAACAAACTTCGCATTCATGTTTGTTCCCGCAGAAGGCGTTTACCATAACCTTATCACTCAAAATGTAGGGGCCGTGAAAGTAAACACACGAAACCTCATCGAGTACGCATTCGAAAAGGGAGTCATGATCGTTTCACCCACATCATTTTTTGCCTACCTTCAAACAGTCCTATTAGGACTCAAGGCACTGCAAATAGAGGACTCTGTGAAGGATATTCAAAGACAGGCGGAAAACCTCATGCGCCACATGAAGGCCTACGAGGACCATCATAATCGGCTTGGAAAGCAGATCGAAACAACTTATAGAACCTATACAAGCTCCTCTCAGGAACTCAAAAAGATCGATAAGGACATTTATCGGATAACCGAAGGAACAGCAGGGAGGACCCTTGATCCCCTAGAGCTTGTGCTTCCAAAGGGGGAGTAGGAGTTGACACCCCGAACCATTCCGCTATACTTTCGACCACTATGCCAAATCTTAAAAATGCAAAAAAGGCACTTCGACAAAATAATGCTCGTGCCGCACGAAACAAGGTCGCACTCGCTGAGATTCATTCTCTCCGTGTGAAACTCCGTAAGGCTATAGCCTCCAAAAAAATTGATGAGGCTATCGAAGTCGCTCGTATCGTTGGAAAGAAGCTCGACAAAGCCGTGCAGAAGAACCTTCTCAAGCTCAATACAGTCTCTCGCTACAAGTCGCGTCTCATGAAGAAAGTGAACGCCCTTAAAAAAGCGTAAGCAAAAACAGACCCTCAGGGGTCTGTTTTATTGTGTGAGTTTGATCGTTGTCAGGTCGACTGCCAAGTCTGCGTCGATATTCCCGGACTTCATCGCAAGATCGAAGTCAAAAAGAAGATCATGAACCGCCTTGAGGTGCTCGAGCGAAAAACCGCGCGCCTGACTCAATGCCTTTTGTGCTACGAACGGATGGACCTCCAGTATACTCGCGAGTTCCTCCTTTGTGATCCGTGGATTGTCATCAAGCGCAGCCCGCGCACCCAACAGGATTCGAACTTGCCGACCCAGCATCGTCATCAAATAGTGATCGTTAGCGCCACTCCATCTCTCTTCCTGTAGGAGTCGGATTGCGTCCGCTGGTCGACGCTGTGATACAGCATCAATGAGCGAGAAAATCTTCCCCTCGAAACTTGCATGAACAAGTTCATCAACCATCTCACTGGAAATCCGCCGGCCGTCAGCATAAGCAATAAGTTTGCCTATCTCATTGTCCATCTGCCATAGATCAGCTCCGACACGTTCAACAAGCAAGCGCATAGCTGTTGAATCAATCGTCCCACCACGTTCCTTCGCACGCGCCTGCACCCATCGACTGAGCTCTGTCCCTTGGAGCTCTGGAAACGCGTACTGATGTACTTGGGCCGCATCCTTAAGCGCGACAAACATGGGTTTCTTCTCAATCGCCTTTGCTTCGATCGATTCCCAAAAAACCACGATCGTCGACTCCGGCGCTTTCTTCAATCCTTCGACCCACGCATCCATGTCGCCCTTTTTCGTTGTGTCGATAGAATCACGCACAATCACCATCCGCTTTTGTCCCAAGAAGGGAAGGGCTCTCACTGCTCCGAGCACCTCACCCATTTCTACATGCTTCTTGCTCCCAGGAAATTCCGACAAATTCAAACCGGTTGGATCAAACTTCTCGCGGAAAGCCCGCTTCAGTTGACCGATCTTCTCCTGAACTCTAAATGAGTCGTCTCCGTACACGAAAATCAACATATCTATTTCATCTCACCCCAATTTTTTCCTGATTCAACGTCGACCACGAGCGGTACTTCAAAACTCGCTACGCTTTCCATCATTTCTTTTACTCCAGCCATGACCGACTCGACGGCCGCCTTTTCGACTTCTAAAACGAGTTCGTCATGAACCTGCAGGAGCAGTCTTGCAGGCCACTGGCTTTTCTTCAGCCATCCATCCACGCGAAGCATTGCCATCTTCATGATGTCCGCGGCTGTTCCCTGCACAGGCATGTTAATCGCCATACGCTCGGCGGAGGCAACGAGCATTGGGACACCCGACTGAATCTCAGGAAGATATCGTCGACGACCAAACATCGTTTCGACATACCCATCCGTGTGAGCCTTTATTTTTGTTTGATCGAGATACTCACGGATGGCATGATGAATCTCGAAATATCGTTCGATAAAACGTTTTGCTTCTTCCATCGAGAGCCCCGTCGATCGCGAAAGAGAACGTGGGCCCATGCCGTACAGAATACCGAAGTTAATGGCCTTGGCGGCGCGACGTTGCTCCGATGTGACCTTCTCCTGTGCCACTTCCCAAACTTCAGCTGCGGTCCGAGTATGAATATCTGCGCCTTCTTGGAACGCTTGGATGAACGGTTTGTCTTTGGCGATCACCGCGGCGAGTCTCAATTCAATCTGACTATAGTCGGCTGCGACCAGAATTTTTCCGCGTGGCGCGACGAATGCTTTTCGGATTTCGCGTCCAAGTTCAGTCTTGATTGGAATGTTCTGGAGGTTTGGATCCGATGAGGACAAACGACCCGTGGCGGCAACCGTTTGATTAAAGCTGGTGTGTACTCGTCCGTCCTTTGCGACCAGCTTTGGAAGGGCCTCGACGTACGTTGATTGCAATTTGGTAAGCTCACGATACTCAGAAAGGAGCGGGATGATCTCATGCGTGTCCCAGAGTTTCTCGAGTTCCGGCGCAGCCGTTGAGAATCCCGTTTTCGTCTTCTTGATACCCTTCGTCGAAAGACCCAGGGTGATAAAAAGGACATCCGCCAGTTGGGAAGGGGAGTTAAGATTGAATTCTACGCCTGCCAATTTTGTAATGTTCCTCGTCAGTTGACCTATGCGCTTTTTGAGACTCGCGGAAAAAACTCCAAGACTTTCCGTGTCGAGCTCAATTCCTTCCATCTCCATTTTGTAGAGAACAGGAATGAGCGGCATTTCGATCTCTTCAAAAACGTTCGCTCCTCCCGTTCGTTCAAGCTCGTGTTCCATTTTCTTGACGAGTTCTGGAAGTACGGCAACAACCTGGCCGAATCGTTCATAGTCTTTCTCTTTTGCGAAGGTGAGTGGCACCTCGAGCGATCGACCAAGGATCCCTTGGACGACGCCAGACAAATCATGTGCCCGAGAACCCGAGGCAAGCAGATACGAGGCAATCATCGTATCGAAAGCTGAGCGGTCGATGACACTCCCAAGCTGCTGCATGAGATGTTTGAGATCATGCGTAATGACACGATCAGCCTTCGCGATGAGGGCTGCTACAGACGCGAGTGCTTCGGGTGACGGATTAGGTAGAACCATTGTCTTCTTGCCATCACAGATTCCTACAGCCGCTGTGGTCGCACCAAAAAGATCGGCGGGCTGAGACGCAATAAGAATGGCGATCGTTGAAATCTTGTCTACGTCTACCTTTTTCACGATGGTCACTTTCTCTTTCGATTCCGTTTTACTCTGTGTCTTCTCCTGTGCAACCGGTTCGCCATACTTCTTCAAGAGCGTGCGGAACTCAAGATTTTTATAGAGTGGGAGAAGCTTGTCGTAATTGGGCACGCCTCGCTTGGCATCTTCAAAAGAAAATGGAAACTTCATGTCGCGTACGATCGTCACAAGTTGAAGCGCAATCTCAACTGTCTTCTCCTGGCCGCGCAATTTTTTTGCGTACTTCTCTTCTATCTCGTCGATGTGTTTGTAGATGCCATCGATCGAATGATATTTCTGTAACAGAACTGTTGCTGTCTTCTCACCAATGCCGGCCACGCCTGGAATGTTATCGCTTGGATCTCCGCGCAGTGCCTTGTAATCGATAAGCTGATCGGTGGTAAGCCCGTATCGCTCCTTCACAGCTGCTGGGTTGTAGAGCTTTGTCTCGCTGATGCCTTTTTGGAAAAATAAGACTTCGACATTCTCATCCACGAGCTGAAGACTATCCAAATCCCCCGTGACAATGAGCGCACGGAGTCCTTTGTCCGAAGCACGCTTTGAAAGCGTTCCGATGATGTCATCGGCCTCAAACCCAGGCGCTTCAATCGATGGAATTCCAAATGCCTCAAGAATCTCCTGGATGATGGGAATCTGATCGTACAGTTCCTGTTCCTTTTTTTCTCGCTGTGCCTTGTACGCGGCAAAAATGTCATCACGAAATGTGCCGCCTTCCACATCCCAGGCAACCGCCATGAACTCTGGCTTTTGTGCCTCAATCATCTTCTCGACGATCATCGCAAACCCGTAGGCAGCATTCACAACCAAGCCGTCTTTTGTTGTAAGCGGCGGGATGGCATGCCAGGCACGATGAAGCAGGGCATTTCCGTCTAAAAGCAGAATGGTCTCTTTGGATTTCATGACGCCAGTGTACCTGGTTTTTCGGCTTTTTCCCAAACAAGATCGAAGAGTGTTTTGTAGGTCGTTGCGACGTCTCCGCTGGCGAGGATAATCATCGTATTTTCCTTCCGTGTTGTAATAAAAGCGACCTGGTCGCCAAAAATAATCACCGTGGCAGGGAGCTCGACGTTTTGAGGAAGAATACGGGACTCGCGCAACTCCTCGTGATCTTTTGAAATAATTTCTCGAGCCACTCTTCCATCTCGAATAAGTTGTCGACTCCTGATTCCACGTTTTTTTCGTTCTTCAACCACTCGATTAATCAGATACGGTTCCTTCACATAATCCCGCAATCCGACACCAGAGGTAAGAAGCCGATACTCTGAGATCCCAGAATCAAGCACGGCTTTCCAAAGTCGCTTAAATCCTTCTGTTCCCTCATAGAAAGTAACCCCAGGTCCTCCATGGGAAGTCTCTTGTAAAAGTTCGAGTGCGGGTAGAGTCTCTTCCAAGCGCTCTTCACGTTCATGCATCTTTTCGATAAGTTGCTTGGGTGACTCCGCCATGTAGACTGTTGTGGATTTTTCTTTGCCTTCTCGAAAAACTCCTCTGAGGGCGAGTTTTTCCAAAATGGGATAGAGCGTCGTGCGTGGAAGATTTGTTCGACGAGAAAGTTCCAACACAGACGTCGCTCCAAGCTCCAAACCTGCCAAGTAAACTTTGGCTTCTTTCTGATCAAGGCCGTACGCCTCGAGACCTTTCATGAGCTCAGGAGGGTAGTGCATCTTCATATACCGTACGATCCCACACCAAACCCGCCCAGTCAAAATGTTGACGTAAATATGGACAGATCCTCTTGGGGGTTCATGGGGGCATGTTATGGTGCTCATAGACCCCCCAACCATGGAGTTCCCATGAACGCGGCTCTGTTCCTGTCAGCTCTCCTCACTTGGGGAGCGGTTCACTTCATCGCCGACTTCGCCTTCCAGAGCGCCTGGATGGCGATGATGAAATCGCCGCTCCAGAACGACGGCAAGGTCGACAAGCCCAATGAGGTATTGCTCTACCACTGCCTCACCTATACAGCGACCTACGTCGTGTTCGCCAAGACCTTCGCCATCAGCGTGAACCCCTGGGCGTACATCGTCATCTTTCTCGCCCACGTGGTGGTGGACTGGCACAAGGCACGCAAGCGCATTGTCAAGACGATCTGGCTGGACCAGATCCTGCACCTGCTCACGCTCGTGCCGCTCATCCTCATGGACTGGCTACCTCCGTAGCAGCCATCACATCCATCCCTCGTCACGCACCGAGGGATTTCTTATTCATTTATGGGTCTACCGCAAGTAAGCCCTGCAACAATTCGCTTCCTGGATAGACTGGGAAAATCTCGCCAACGAGGGCTGCTTGATCAACCATCCCTACTGCTTGTTCTGTTTTGATCGACCATATCTCACCTTCTCGACTCTCAACCCTTCCGACAACTGCTTTGTCGTCATCCGATGTTCTAAAAATAACAAGTTCACCAACCTCCACACTCATCAGCTGTTTATCAACCAGTACATAATCACCATTCTGAACCTCTGGCGCGAAGGCGTCTGTCGTTATGACAAACGGCTCTACAAAGTACGTCCGGGACAAAACGAAGAAGGTCATCAAAAGCGCCCCAATTCCAATCGCGAATCCAATGGCCTGAAGGACACGCATCCACTTTTTTGTCGTTCCTCCCGCCATATATCCAAGCGCAAATTCACGCAGGAATACGATGATGAGAAGACGAATATGTAAAGGTCGCCCCTTCGTCCATTGCCACAGCCATAGAATATTGGCTACAGAGATTCCAACAAGCAGACCTAACCCAGCAATGAAATACAGTGCAGGTCCCGTTGAAACAGCGATCAGGCTCATGAAGAATAAAATGCTGACAAGATGCAAATAGAACGTAAGAGTCCATTCATGTTTTTTTATAACTCGCTTCTTCATCGCGACCCCTTGTCCACGTAACACGGTCCAACCAGCCAAAAAACTCCCAAGAACCAACACGACAGAGACGATGAGAACCGTGGTGTGCGAAATTTGAATATCGCCAGGAAGAACCAAAAGGAGCATAAAGATGATAGGGAAGGCCTGCCACAGAAAAAACAAGGAACGTCGGTACGCGTTTGCATACAAATGTGCTTCTCGCTCATCTGCTGGCTCAAAATCACTCCAGAAGAGAAATTTCATAGATGGTCAAAAGTGAATATATCTTCAATATGCACCTCAAAAAGGTGAGCAAGCTCAGTGGCAAGATAGAGTGTTGGTTGGTATTTTCCCGCTTCGATTGCATTGATCGTTTGGCGAGTAACCCCCACACGAGCAGCAAGCTCCTCTTGGGTGAGCTCTTTTTGAAGACGATACTTCTTAAGAGAAGAGTTAATGGTTGGCATGTAGGTGTAAAAAGTTCTTTACATACCTCAATGTAAAACAGACTTTACATTCTGTCAAGACCCCCGTTAGGAATACTAAACCCACAACAGAAATCGAGGGGAAATAAAAATCCCGTGCTCATGTCACCGCTCGGGGAGTCGGTGCTGAAGCACGGGTCGTTGAGCTGCTCGTGTGAGCGGGCTCGGAGTGCGGCTCTAGGCCACGTTGGCGTAGGCCGGCGCGAGCGCGTCGGCCTTCCGGGGGTCGATGCCCTTGCGGACGTCCCAGTTGTCGCCGTTGCCGCTGACCGTGGTCACCTCGTTGGTGTGCTCGCCGTCGACGTCGATGGCCGGCATGACGGTGAAGCCGTTCTGGGCGGAGGCGACGACCTGGAACTGGTCGTTGTAGACCGTCTGGAAGCCCTGTCCGACCACCGCGTAGGCGCCACCGTTCTTGATCGGGGCACGCACCAGGTGGTACTTGCCGCGCTCGAGCTGGTAGCCGTCGAGGATCTGCTGGAGCTTGTCGGCGTCCAGGAGGGTCGAGACCAGGGTCGCGCCGTCGATCTTGCCCAGCTTGGTGCCGGAGAGGACCGCGAAGCCGTCGTCGGTGGACTTCTGGACGCTGGTGAAACGGAGGTTCTTGAAGCTCCACTGCCCCGTCTTGTCGTTGTGAGTCAAGAGGAGGGTGTTCCACTTGCCGTGGAGGTCCTGGCCGACGTCCATGTCACCGATGGCCGCGGTGGCGAACTCGGTGACGCCGTTCTGGGACATGTAGGCCTCGATGGCCTCGCCGAGCTTCTGCGCGGCGTAGGAGTCCATGCTGCGGGTCGACTGGACGCGGACGATCAGCGCGCAGTCGGTGTCCGGGGTGTCGATCTGGTCGGCGTCGAGCTTGATGACGTCGATGAGCTCGAGCTTTCCGTCGTTGACGGGGCCGGTCTCGTTGGAGATCTCGACGCTGCCGTAGCCGTTGGCCTTGTCGAAGGCGAAGCGGGTGGCCTGGTCGGGCGTGATCGCCGCCAGCTGGTTGAAGTCGTTGGACTTGTCGTCGAGGAAGCCGGAAATGACGAGGGTCAGGGTCAAGGAACGCATGATGAAGTACCTCTATCTTGGAACACCGGTTGAGCCGTGCCGGTCACGTTGCCGCTCGAGATTTGAGCGAACGGGCGAAATAGTACCTGAACCATAAAGATGCGTCAAGGGATTTGGGGATAAATTGCCAAATTATTACTAAAATAAGCTGAAAAATAAGAATGCTATAATAAAAACGTATGAAAAACCTTCTTACCTTACTTGGACTCGCAGTTCTTCTGATTTCCCTTTTTGTTGGCGCTATTTGGATCGGCGGACGCATGGCTCAAGTGTCCTCCAGCTCGTCGGACTCGGTAAACGCGTCCCAGACAGACTCAGAACTCCCATATTTGGGAACGATGCCGCCCATAGAAGGAATCACTTCTTGGATCAACTCCGATGAACTCACGTCAGAAGACCTCCAGGGCAAGGTGGTGTTGATCGATTTCTGGACCTACTCATGCATCAACTGTATTCGCACGTTGCCGTATATCCATGACTGGTGGGACAAATATCGGGACGATGGTCTTCTGATCGTCGGCGTACACACCCCCGAGTTTGAGTTTGAGAAAGTGCGCGAGAATGTGATCGAGGCCGCGGCTAAGTACGATCTCACGCACCCCATCGCTCAGGACAACAATTACGTGACTTGGGAAAACTTCAACAATCGTTATTGGCCAGCAAAATATCTTTTCGACCAAGAGGGGAACTTACGCTACTACCACTTTGGCGAGGGAAACTATGAAGAGACCGAGACTGCTATTCAAATGCTCTTGGGAGTCGAGGAACAAATAGTTGTGGGGGAAACACCTGACTACCAAGCGATCAAGTCACCTGAAACCTATTTTGGCTGGTGGCGAGATGAACGATTTGCGAGTCCTGAAGGTCTGGTGGAGAACCATGCAACGGACTACTCGCTCCCCTTCCGACTTCAAAAAAATGAGTGGGCGCTCGATGGGTCTTGGTCGATCAATGAAAAATATAGTGAGGCCCTGGCTTCAGGTGCGCGATTCCAATTTTTGTACAGCGCATCCGTTGCCAACCTTGTTATGTCGACACGTGATGGCTCCCTACAAGATGTTATTGTGAAACTCGATGGGGAAGTGGTGCCCACAGAGATGCTTGGACAAAACATGGTTGTAGACGAGATGACTGGGCAGACATTCGTGCAAGTTGAGTTCTCTGATCTCTACGAGTTAATCAACGGTGAACCTGGTGAACATCTCCTGGAAATCGAAGTCCTCGAACCCGGACTCCAGATCTATGCCATTACCTTCGGATAATTGACTTTTTTGTTTCTGACTGATTGAATCCCGTCCGGAGGTGACGTGTCTCAACCCCAGCTCTTCCTGCCAGACAAAGCACTTGTATTCCGGCGACTCCCTGAACAGTATCTGATCATACGAGCCATGCGGGAAACCTTCGACGAATTCAGGTCGCGTGGCTACTCGAAGTCGGAATCACTCTACTTTGCCTACGTTCTGCAAAACCCAAACCAGCACGCGGTCGCCACCGCCGTGGGAGCCAACGAATTCCACCGGCGCATGACCGAATATTTGCGCCAAGCGCAAAACATGGTGGAACACGTCATCGATCGATACCTGCGTCCCTTTGCGGGACGCCTGGATCCACACAACGCGGTAGCGAACTGCCTGAACCCTGTGGCTATGCTCCTCATGGCAACCGACGAACTGCCTGCGGTCTCGAGCCCTCTGCAGAAACAGCGTCACCTGGAAGCCATGCGTCAATTCGCCATCGCCCTCCAGTTATTTGCCATCGAGACCGTCGATGATGAAGCCTGGGTGGCTGACGACCTTGCTATGATAGACCAACTCTCCTGGGAGCGCGTCTTCGTTCCAGACGAATCGCAGTACATTTGGGCATTGGTTGAGCAGGAGACCGACCTTGAACGAAAAGGCTCTCCTCGATCAATCGATCTCTACACTCGATCTCGAGACAAAACTCCCCGTCTTCGCAAACTCCGACGGGCAGAGCTTCCCTACAAGGAAGAACTTCTTTCCTGCCGAATCGCTCAGATCGGTGACCGTCGATACTTCATCCACGCAGTGAACCGCCGAAAGCGACTCCTCTCGACCCTGCTCAAGCTTGAACGTGGTCGAAGGGGAACGGATCGTCGTGGATGGAAGTACGTGGTCGTTGCCACGCAAGAAGGGAGAAATCCACTCCTCTTAGCAACACCCCAAGATGCCGAGGAGTTCAACCAGTACGTGCACCGCGTCCTGTGGAATCTGCCCCTGGTTGTCGAACCCGACATGGCTCCACCCAATCCCGAAAGTGATCCACGGTATCGGGACGAGAAGATTATCGGTCGCTTCCATCGTGTCGACAATGGTCGAATCGTCGCTGGTTCAGCCGAACAAATCACAACAACGCTTACACGACATGTCGACACACTCTTCGCTACTCACGGCGTCAACCACTACCTCTACCGTTGCCGGCAGATCCTGCGCTACTTGGCACCGCTATGGTTCCCGCACCGTCGTGATTTCTTCGAGGGTGTGCCCAACCTCACCCTCCCTAGTTATGGCGTTGACTGGGACAAAGCGTACTTCACCCGTCAGCTTGAAACCTGGTGGCAAACGCAACTCTAGCTTCCTATTACTCTCGCCCACACGTTGGCGAGAGATTTTTATTCCACACAAAATCCCCCAGCTGCTGCTGGAGGATTTTGTGTGGGGTGCCCGACGGGAATCGAACCCGTAATAGAGGTACCACAAACCCCTGTGATAACCGTTTCACCACGGGCACCATGAGTTAAAACGTCCAAAATGAACGATCTCTTGGTTCAGTTCTGCGCACGCTTCCTCATCGTACATTTCAGTACGCTTCAGTCGCGTGCTCGAACTTCACCAATATCTCATCTCATTTTGAACGTTTTAGAAATCAAATGAGCAATTCTTAACGAAGGCGAGTGTAGCTTGACTGAAATGTTTTTGCAAGAGTCAGCACATATAGAAAACCTGCTCGGATGAGCAGGTCGTTGCCGTTCTCAGCGGGAATTGAGTGCCAGAACGTCGAACCAGTAGACGAGTTCTCGGTCGGTGAGATGGTAGGGGCCCTGTCCGTGAGCAGGCAGAACCAGCGAGGGATCCCTGTCCATCATCTGGTAGACCAGGGGATCGACTCGGACCGCACGATCGCCACCCAGGTACTCACGGTAGCGCACCGTTGGCCAGGACTTCTCGCGCAGGAACAACACCGGGAGTCGCCACACTTGGGGGTGACGAAAGGTCGCCGGGAGAATCTCCTGAACAAGAACCCGTCGCGAGGACGGATCGATGATGAGCTCGGCGAGAATACGGAGAACTTCGCGCATGGTGACAGGCCCCATGCGATCGGCGAAATGACCCATGAATGTGGCAACATGGGCATGAAATCGATCAGCACTCAGATCAAGGGCCGACGCATCCAGGCGGTGGATCAGATTCCACAACCATGAGGCCGTCTGACGATGTGTACCGTCGACGTTCGCTCTGTACTCGTTGACGACGATCGGGGCGAATCCACGTTCGACCAGCGAGCGCAGTTCCTGCAAAACCCGCGCCGTCTGCGCAATCTCGGTGTTGCGAATTGCGGCGAGATCCTGCAGGTACACCTCCAGGTAGCAGCCGCGGTAGACTCCGCGACCAACGCAGATCTGGTCACGCGCCCACTGAACATGCGCGAATACGTCCTCGAGTTCGAACAGATGGGTCAGGCCCGGTTCACACCCCCGCAGGCATGCGGTCGCGATCGTTCGCGATTCCTCATCTAGGAGGTTATCCGTACGCGGACTCCAGGCGAATTCGATGTCGCGTAGGGGATCGTCTGAACGCACAAGAGCGTCGCCGAACTCCCGCAGACGCGCCTCATCCGCCACGGGACGAATTGGCGCGGGGATGATGGTCACGAGCTCGGGCTCAGGCACGCTCCACGGCCAGTGCGTGGCCCTGGGAGTCGCCTCGATCGAGTGGACCGGTTGATCACCATCATCGAGCACACCACCCTGCCAGAGCGCGGCCCGCATGAAGCGGTCAAGCGCAAGGCTCCCAACGGAATGAAGCCGTCCCGCGTTCCCCAGATCCGGCACGTGTGTGCCGGGGAAGCAGGCAATGAAGTCGTGGCCCAGCGTTCCCTCTGCTGCCCGTTGCAGACGTGGTCCATAGAACGTGTCGTAGGCATCAACGCCCACAATCTCACGCAGCACGGTAAACGGTTTGCTTGTATCGTCAGATCCGAGCGGCTCACCCGGTTGGTGATCGACCACCTGAATCTTCTTCAGGTCGGCGTAGTAATCGCCGTCAGGTTCACGGTGGGGAAGACATGTCTGGAATTGCATCTGGTCTCCTAGCAGAGAGTGTCCACCTCGATCAACATGATCGGGGCAGGCACCTCTACTAGAAACCACTTACGAGATGGATCGAATCTCCTCCGGTGTTAACAAGTGGGCCAGCAATGCGCGTGCATCCGCACTTTCGACGAAGATATCTGCTTTGGCGCGTACGGCATCGCGAGCAACCACCCCACCAAACCCAATGAATCGATGAACGGAAGGCTGACAGGCCAAATCTGTGACGGAGTCGCCGATCATGACCGCCTCTTCTTTTCGATGAATAAATCGATCGATCATGATGCGCTTCCCGTCGGTGTGAGCCAAAGCACTCGAAGCGTCCATGCCAATGTAGTATCCCTGCTCATCGTGAAAGAGTTCATTGGCGATCATATGAGTCTCTGGAATCCCAAGCGTTTGGGCATACGGAGCGACCACACGCGTGAAATTCGACGTGAGAATAAACACTTCTTTATCAAGTCGATGAAGGACCTCAACAACTTCGCGTACCCCCTTAACAAACAGCGAAGGTCGAGCATGAAGAAGCTCGATCATCTCAAGACTTGGGGCGATCATGTCCATCTTTTTTTCAAACACTTCTTCAATGGGAAGCTCCCCGTTCATAGACGCCTCGGTAAGTCGACGCACCTGTGGACCCACGCCTGCCAAATCAGCCAAGAGATCAAGCGTCTCGGCCGCAACAAGCGTGCTATCAAAGTCAAAGAAAATTTGTTTATACATAGAGTTAAAATAAAACGACGCCATTTAATGGCGTCTTCTTCTTTCCAAACCAAGAAAAAGACACCGCCTAAGGCGTTGTCGTCATCTTGGAGATGGAAAACTGTATCGACATAACTAAATGACAAGGTAAAGATAATCGGCTTGCTTGGCAAGAGAACCTGTGGATGAGCCTGGTGCCCCCGGGAGGAATCGAACCTACATCAAGGCCTTAGAAGAGCCCTGCTTTATCCATTAAGCTACGGGGGCATGACGAGATGATAGCGAATCTGAAAAGAAAATGCGACCGGGGCGTGTGGTCGCGAAGAAGTCTAGCGAGTACGAAACTTGAAGCCCCAGAGTTCGCGATGGCGACCGGGCCGCTCATCGTGGGCGATGTGGGTCTGCTTGCCATCGAGCATTGCTTGCAGGGCGCGCCGCTCGATGGAGTCATCCTTTGTGCTGACGGGCACAAGAACAGTGGCCTGGGTGAGGTTATGCCGACGCATCAACATCTCCGATGCGTCCTTGATCATCTTCTCGAGCACCATCACCCGCTGGGCGTCGGAGACACCTGCCACACTCAGGTGCGTGAAAGCAAGAAATGGCTCGCCCCGATCAAATCGACTGTAGATGGTGCTGAGCACCGACATGGGGAAGTCGATCGCTCGGATCACCGAGTTGGAATGGTGCGCCTCGCAGACGGCCAGCGCCACCGGAACAGAAGGATCCGTGAGCTGCCAGGCGAGAGAGACCCCTCCCTGGGCCAGGAGACGCAGGAGTTCGTGATGAGCCTTCTGCGGAGTCCAGTCTCGGATGATCACCCCCTGACAGGCCCGACCTTGGGAACGTTGAGTGCACGATGTGCCCTCGCCATGTAAAGCGAGCGTTTGCTCCTTTCCACAGATGTTGCAGACGATGCGGTTGTGATGTGGCTCCTGCGAGAGCTCGTGCAAGAACACCTCGACGAGTACGTCGGGTAGATTTGGCGTGATTCCGGCGGGCGTGGGCGGGTAGACAAAGACGCGGATGGGTTGAAGGGAATGAGCTTCGGAGGGAGCGACAGCAGGCACGGGGGTCTCCTTTAGGGTGAACGTTCGAAGGACAAGAGCCCAACTGAACGACCCGATTCTAAAGCAAAAGAGAGCCTAGGTCAAGCTCCCCTCATCTTTCCATGAAATTTCTTATGCACCTCTTTCATCTGCTTATTGGTGATGTGTGTATAAATTTGTGTCGTCGTAATCGAGGCGTGTCCCAAGAGCGACTGAACGCTGCGAATGTCCGCACCTCCCAGGAGTAGATCCGTAGCAAATGTGTGACGCAGCGTATGGGGTGTAATGTGTTTGGTGATGCCCGCCGCGATTGAATACCGCTCGACTAAGCGCTGAATAGAACGAGGGGTAAGGCCGCCGGTCTGTCCACGCCCACTCTTGGCACGATCATGACCCACAAAAAGGAATGGCGACGGATCGCGGCGTTTGCCTAGGTACTCTTTAAGCGTGTCCTTCGCACTTGAAGAGAGATACACCGCGCGGAGCTTTCCTCCTTTTCCACGCACAGTAAATTCATCGCGTGAAAGATTGATACTCTCGATCTTGAGTTTAGAAAGTTCGCTCACACGCATCCCCGTTGAAAACAGAAGCTCCAGAATCGCCTTGTCGCGCAACGCGACGAGTCCGACGCCAAGTTTCATAGGTTGCACAAGTAAACGATCAAGTTCATCTGCCTCAAGAAACTCGACCTGGCGCATTTCCTGCCTGGCAAGTTCAATCTTCTCCGGCGCGAGCGAACCAATATCCTTGCGCGCAAGGTACTTGAGAAAGCTCCGCAGAGCGATGAGGTGGTAGTTCTGCGTCGACTTCTTGAGCGTCGCTGCCTCGCGTCCCTCAACCGAACGATTGAGCCACAGACGAAACTTGTGAACGAGATCATCGGTGATCTTTGCGGGATCGGGATGCTTAGCCCACTGCGCAAATCGACGCAAATAAAAATCGTAGTTCTTGATCGTCCGCTCACTGCGGCCGCGCTCGACTTCAAGATACTCTAAAAAGTCTGTGATCAGTTTGTCGATCTTTGTTCCCATATCTTCCACAAGTATAGCATCGCGGGAGCCTGTTCTCTATGATAGGATGGAGTCGCTCTATGAAACATCTGTGGAACATTTCAATGGGATCACTCACCCTGCTGTGCTTGGTGGGAAGTTCTCTTGTATCGATGTCTAATTCCGTGTGTGGGGCAGGACCACAAAGTGATTTCCTTGTTGGTGACGTTTGCACCGCTGAAATGATCTCAATCCCGAGTTTGTCGATCCTATCTGAAACACTCGTTGCAAGACCAATTCAGAAAATACTCTTCTTGCTCATCCCTCTCGCTGTCATTCTGCTTGTTCTCTTCACCCGAACAACAGGAGAAGGAAAGGGATTCACCTGGTTCAATCAAAGACAAAACCTGGTTCGAGGCGGTCCATCGCCCAACCATGTTTTTCTGCCGTATCTCCATGCAACGCACGGGTGGTAAGCGCCTTGCGCCGCTTTCAACTCCTAACCTCACAATCTTTGTGCAACCCTATGGAAACCCAAAAAAGTTTTTTTGACGCTCTCCCTTCTAAACAATCCTTCTGGCTCGGGTTCGTGACCGCCATCCTCGCAATGGGAACCCTCGGATTCATCCTCCTTGGAAGCTGTGTCTTGGGCGATGACTGTGCCGTTGATGGCCTTGCTCTTGGCTCTTCCGCAGACGCAGAAGAAGTTGCTGATGCGCAAGTCGCTGCCGTTCCCACCCCAACCGCCACTGGTATTCCAGCCGTAACGGAGGCTGACTACATCCGCGGAGACATCAACGCCCCAATTACCATCATTGAGTACACCGACTTTGAGTGTCCTTACTGTGAGCGCTTCCACCCGACCATGGAACAAGTCATGGAAGAGTACGATGGCCAGGTACGCTGGGTCCTCCGACACTTCCCACTCTCATTCCACGCAAACGCGAATTCCGCTGCTTTGGCAACGGAGTGTGCGGGTGAGCAGGGGAACGACTACTTCTGGGAAATGGGCGATGCCCTCTTTGATAACCGCGCAACCTTAGGCTCGGAACTCTACGCACAAATCGCCAGTGACATTGGACTCAACACCACGGACTTCAACGACTGTATGGAGAACGAGGAGTACATGGATAAGATTGAGGCCCAAGCACAAGCCGGTGGTGCCGCCGGAGTCTCGGGAACACCAGGATCCTTCGTGATCGACCAAAATGGAAACGCCATCCCAATCAAAGGAGCCCTTCCATTCTCTTCTGTCGCCGCCGCGATCGATTCCGTGCTCTAAAGAAGGATTTGAAAACAGACCTCACACGGGGTCTGTTTTGTTTCCTCTACAATCGCATGTTTATCATTTGCTTGCTGAATGAAAAATCACCTCTGAGGAGGTGATTGAGGTGGGCGGGTAAGGGAGCTGCGTCAGGTCCGACTGGCCAGCGCAGGCCAAGACCTGAACTGTCGCCAGATCAGGATGCCGGTGTTCCCCATCAGCAAGCCGACCATGACCCCCAACGCCCACAGAGGTGGGTTGACGATCCCGGTCCACCAGGCGCTCAGAGAGAAGCAGGCGATGATGATGAG
>SXGS01448161.1_pt1 | contig 46600 bp, 45 predicted proteins | sample 3174681 | NCBI WGS metagenome assembly SXGS01 (sample SAMN11356861, study PRJNA531348) | freshwater metagenome | isolation source: freshwater sample F1-80 | place: China: Fuxian Lake, Yuxi | collected 2017-12-25
GTCCCCGTCAGGGCCGACATTGGCCGAACAATGCATCGGCATGGTCTCGCGCAGGGGCAGCAGGTAGTTCATGACGGTGAAGATCGACTTCTTGATCTCGCCGGCGTAGTTGCTGCCGCCAATCAGCACACGCTTCTTGGCGAAGTTTAGAAGGATGAACGTTTCAGAGTTCGTGCCATCAACTGCGGGGTCAGCCTTGAAGCTCGGAATGTCGATCACGGTGAACTGCGGGTCGTGCTGCAGCCGCGCCTCGGCGTTCGGCTCACGGATGAACATCGTGCGGGCGAACAGGTTGTGCCACGCCCTCTCAGTGATGATTCGGATCGGCAGCCGAAACGCCGGATCGGCGCCGGCCCAGCAGTCCTGTACAAACAGGTCCATGCCCTTGAGCGACGCAAGCATGCGCTTTTCGAGCCGGTCAAAGTTCTCAGCGGCGATGGGCCTGTTGACCTTGCCCCAATCCACGTTCTGTTCACTCGACGCTTCCTTGACGACGAACTTGTCATTCGGTGAGCGCCCGGTGTGCGGCGCGGTATTGCAGACCAGAGGCCCATTCGCGGTCAGCGTGCCTTCGCCCCTGCGAACGGCCTCCTCATACAACGCGGCCACGCTCAGATTCCAATACGCATTGGCGCCTTCGATCCCGAGGACCGACAACGCAACCTTCCGACTGGATCCCGTCATACGAATAACTCCTTTGGAGCGCAAATAAACGCTCAATTCTAACGCGTCCGAAGGCGCGCTGCCAAGAGGGGTGCTCCGGACGCGCCAGGCGACTCAAAGCGAGGCGCCCAGGGTGGTCACCAGGGCCCGGCGCACGACACGAAGATCATACGGTGGCGAGAGGGTGACTTCCGCGGTCTCGCGCAAAAACCGGCGCGCTTCATCATCGGCGGGACCGGTGGCGATGGCCACCAGCCGGACACGGCCGTTCAGCGTCGCCCAGGCCTCGCGCCAGTGCTGCGGATCGGCGTTGACCATGCTCTGGTCGATCAACGCCAGTCCGAGTTCTCCTTCCACCAGGCTCTCAATGGCCTCGCGGGCATTTCTCGCCAGCCGCACGGACAGCCCCCACCCGCCCAGGACCGCCAATGAAATCGCGCGTGACCGCGTCGCCGTGCGCCACCAGCACCAGGGGAGCCCGCCGGCCCTGGGCCCCCGACGACCGCACAGGCAACCGCATGTAAACCGTCGTCCCAACCTCGACTTCACTTGTGACCAGCACCTGGGAATCACCGACCGAGACCTCCACCGCGCCACAGTCGACATCGAACCGCGCCGTCACTTCTAGGCGCTTGGCGATCGCCGAGGTCATGGCCTGTTCGGTGTTCAGCACGAGATTCAGGAGGGCCTGCTACAACTGCCCTCGGGCGATATAAACCGGTGGCAGGTCATCGGTGAGCTGCGTCACCACCTCGATACCTTTGAGGCGCGAATCATAGGCGCGCAGGTTGGCTACACGGCGGCACAGGTCCGCGATGTCGTGCGCCTCGCGCTCGGCCGTCTGCTGGCGGGCGAAGGTGAGCAGGCTGCGAACGATGCGCGCGGCGCGCTCGGACTCCAACAGGATGCGCGTCACGTCATCCATCAGGCCGCCGGTCTCTGCGGCGAGCTTGGGGTTGGCCGCCATCTCCTCGTGCACGAGCTGCGCGTAGCCGATGACGCTGGTGAGCGGATTGTTCAATTCGTGCGTGACCCCGGCCACGAGCTGGCCAATCGCCGAGAGTTTTTCCGCCTGCACCAACTGGGCCTGGGTGGTGTGCAGCCGATCCACCGTCGCCACCAGCTCGGCGTTCGTCACCGACACTTCCTGGCTCAGGCTGCGCAATAGCCAGGCGCGCTGCCGCTCACGGGTAATTTCCTTCGCGAACTGCACCGCTGCGCCCGACGAGTCGGGCATGGGGAGGGTGGTCACCGTGAACACCCGTCCGTCGCTGGTCGTGAGTTCTTCATCGACACGCTGATCATCACGAATGGCGCGGCCGACCAGACAATGCGGGCAGCCGCCTCCACACAGCCCGACCTCGGCGCAGGTCCGTCCGCGCGTTTCACGAATCTCCTATCCGCACAGCGCGGCAAGCGCCGCATTGGTGCGCATCGTGCGCGACCGGGAATCAAACAGCGCGAGGGGATCGCCGATGGCGTCGAAGGTCCGCTCCCACTGCACTTTGGCCCGGAACACCCGTTCGTCCAACCGGCCGCGCAGGCGGTCTGCGTTTTCGCAAATCGCCTGCGCGGCCTAGACGCTGCCGCCGACCGCCGAGTGCACCACTAGTGCGCCACCATCCAGTGGCCGCAATCGTAAGATGGCCCAACGGGCGTCGTACGCATCAGCCATACGTTCACGTCCATTCCGGAGGGCCTCGCCCACATCGGTCGTGACATTGACCGCTGCGGCGACCTCGTTGAGCAGTCGTAGTTCCCAGGTCAACCGCTGCCGTTCGATGCCGCCACGCCGCCGCTCGAGTGCACGGTCCACCGCCGCAAAAAGCTGCACGGGATCAAACGGCTTGAGCACACACGCAAAGACGTCCTGTGCTGGAGTAGGCAGTCTAAGATACGACAAAGTGACGCGATTCCCGAAACGCCGGCACGTCGTCGCAACGGTGCTTTCGACCGTCCTGGGGCTCGCCATTGCGTGCGCGCCCTCGACGGCGCGTTTCCCGGGTGACGTCACACGTGGCGTTCCGGCCCGTCTGCGCGTCCAGGTCTCCGGCCAGGTCAGAACGATCGCGCTCGACGACTACGTGCTCGGTGCGGCGTTGTCTGAGGTCACGCCTGTGTCGGAATCCAATCGGGTCGCGGCAACAGTGTACGAAGTGCAGGCAATCATCGCTCGGACGTATGCGGTCGCCCAGGCCGGACGCCACGCACCAGAAGGTTTTGACGTGTGCGACCGCACACACTGCCAGCTGTACGAACCCGCGCGCATCGCCACATCGCGCTTCAGCGCCATTGCGCGCGCCGCCGTCGCCCGGACAACGGGCAGGATCCTACGCTTCAACAGCCTGCCGGCACTCACGCTCTTCCACTCTGACTGCGGCGGGCACACCACCACGCCAACCGCTGCCTGGGGCGGCGCCGCCCTTGCCTACCTACCGGCTCGGCAGGACGAGGCCGGTGGAACGCACCGGACCTGGCAGTTTTCAGCCACCGCCGAGGAGTGGGTCCGGGTGCTCGCCAGTGATGCCCGCACGGATCCGGGTGGCCGCCTCTCCGGCCTCATCGTCAGCCAGAGAGACGCCTCGGGCCGCGCGAGCTGGGTGCGTCTCGAGGGGGGCCGCGGGCGGCACGTCACCGGCGAGACGCTCCGCGCCGTCGTGGCGGCCCAACGGGGAGCCCGGTCCATCATGAGCACCCTGTTCGAGATTGAGCCGACGCCCAATGGCTTCGTGGTGAAGGGCCGTGGGTTCGGCCACGGCGTGGGTCTGTGCCAGGTCGGGGCCATGGCCCGAGCCCGAGGCGGGGCATCCGTCACCGCAATCCTGGCCCACTACTATCCAGGGGCCCGATAGGGCGTGGCTTCAACCGCGGCAGGCACACTTGCCGTAAACACCGCCAGACCTTAGGCGTATCCTAGCTCCAGAGGTTGCGCCATCAGTTCGGAAACGCCAAAAGAAGGCGACAGTCGCGTCGCAATAGCCGTCAAGGCATTTCAGGCCGCCGGTCAGTTGAATCAGGCGCGGGAGAAGTACGCCGAACTGATCGCACGCCACCAGCGGCGTGCGACCCGCATCGCGTTTCGCTACATGCGCGAGGCCGCCGACGCGGAAGAGGCCGTGCAGGATGCTTTTGTAAAGGCGTATACGCACATGGGCACGTTCCGGGAAGACCTGCCCTTCGAGGTCTGGTTCACCCGCATTCTCACCAACGGGTGCCTGGACCGTCTCAAGGCCCGACGGAGGCGCGAACGGTGGATCGCTCGTCCCACGGTTGATGCGGATGGCGTGGAACGGAACCCGGCCGAGCATCTGCCGTCGAAGGGCCCCAGTCCCGAGGACCAGGTCCTGCAGGATGAGCGGCGACGACGGCTGAGGGCGGCCATGGCAGAGTTGCCGGAACGGCAGCGGTTGGTGTTTGCGTTGAGTCATTTTGAGGGACGGACGTCTCGGGACGTCAGCTCAATGACCGGGCTGAATGAATCCACCGTGCGCGTCCACCTCTTTCGCGCGATTCGCCGGCTGCGTACGTTGCTGTCGGGCCAGAGCGTGGCAGCGACGAAAGGTAAAGGGAGGGTTCGACATGCGACTCGCTGACGTGGTACTTCGTCGAGGGCATCTCTCGGAAGACGCACTGGTGGAGGTGTGGAGCACGGGCGTACGGCCCAGCCACCTCGACCGCTGCGATGTGTGCGCGGGACGTGCGGTGGACCTGAGCCGCTGGCTCGAAGATGTGCGAGACATCGGCGCGGCTGAAGCCGATGCCGTGTTCCCCGAAGAGCGGTTGGCCGTCCAGCGCAATCAGGTCCTGCAGCGGCTGGAATCGATCGACCGCCCTGCCAAAGTCATCAGCTTTCCCGCGCGCGCGGCACGGCCCTCTGGCGCCGCCGGCCGGCGCCGCGTCAGCCTTGGGTGGCTGGCTGCGGCCGCTGTAGCCGGCCTGGTAATAGGCATCGTGAGCAGTAAATTGAGCTTCTCCTTTGAAGGCTCCACTCCAACGACGCAGGTGGCGGGCGCCACCGATGGCCAGCCCTCTGGGCTGGGAACGGTCATCGACGCTTTCATTCTCGAGGAGGACCCCTATGCCCGGACGCGTTTGGGTTCGCTTGAAGCTATGGATGAGATGACGCCACGGTTGATTGACGTGGTGGCTAGCAAACGCTGACGCCAGTGCTTTAGGTACAATGGGCGGTCAGCAATGCCGCCCATCATCTTCCGGAAGGGCCTCGACATGAAGGCTGCGGTCGCCGGCCAACTGGCGGAGGCGTACCATAGCCGCATCGTCGACGACCTTCGGTCCGTCGGCTACGTCCGCACTCAAGGCCGGCTCACCATCCACCTCGCGCGCGAATTCGGGTTCTGCTACGGGGTGGAACGGGCCGTGGACTACGCGTACCAGACGCGGAAGAAGTTTCCGGATTCTCGGGTATTTCTCACGGGAGAGATCATCCATAACCCGCACGTCAACAACCAGTTGCGGGCACAAGGCATCCGCTTCCTGACCGACCCCGGCGAAGACCGCACGACACTGGGCCGCGACGATGTGGTTATCCTGCCGGCGTTTGGCGTGTCGGTCGATGACATGGTTCGTCTGGACCGCCAGGGATGCACTTTGGTGGATACCACCTGCGGGTCGGTGTTGACGGTCTGGAAGAACGTGAAGCGCTACGCCCAAGACGGCTTCACATCGATTATCCATGGCAAGCTCCATCACGAAGAGACGCGCGCCACTGCGTCCCAGGCGAGCCTCTTTCCCGACGGCCACTACCTGGTCGTGCTCCACAAGGGCGAAGCCGCCGAGGTGTGCCATTACATCGTCCATGGCGGCGATCGTGGAGCGTTTCTGGAGCGGTTTGGCTCCGCGGCCTCGCCGGGTTTTGACCCCGACCGGCATCTGCGTCGGCTGGGTTGCGCCAACCAGACCACGATGCTGATGACCGAATCGCTCGAGATCGGGGACATGTTCCGGGCCGCCATGGAGGCCCGCCATGGCACCTCCGCCATGGGCGATGTGTTCCGGTCGTTTGACACTATTTGCAGCGCGACTCAGGAGCGTCAGGACGCCGTGATTGCCCTGCTCGACGAGGCCCCCTTGGACTTGATGGTGGTGATTGGCGGCTACAACAGCAGCAATACCTGCAATTTGGCGAAGATTTGCGCCGAGCGGTACCCGACCTTCCACATTGCTGAAGCGGACTGCCTGGTGTCAGCCACCGAGGTGCGGCAACGGCGTATCGGGGCCCCCTCGACGGCCGCGGTGGCGGAAACCGTGGCCCGGGACTGGCTGCCGGCACATGGCCCCCTGGTGATCGGGCTGACGGCCGGAGCCTCCACCCCGAACAATGTCGTCGGGCAGGTTGTGGCCCGGCTTGAAGCCCTGGCCGGCTCGTAAACGGCGGTTTTGACGCAGGCGTAAGAAGAAGGGTGAAGATTCGGATTCCCTCCCCCCCCGTTGGCCGAACGATGTGGCTTGGCGTCCTGACGCTGAGTCTGGTGGTGTTGGCGGCTGACGGACGCGTCGCCAGCATTGCCGTGGATGAGGCTGCTGGACACACGTGGGTCTGGTCCCCGCCCCAGCACGGGAAAACGTCGCCTCACCAGGACAGCCAGCGCTCGGGAGCCCCTCGGCCCAGTACGCCGTTCTGGAAGGACCCGAAGATCATCAAGGAAATCAAACTGACACCGGACCAGGCCGCGAAGATCGACGCGGCGTGGCGTCAGCGCGAGCACGACATGCTGGGCCCCGCGCTGGAGCTGGCCAAGCAGGAGACCGAGCTCAAGCGAATGCTGGCAGAGAGAACGGTCGGCGTGGACGTCATCGGCATGCAGTCGGATCGCGTCGAAGCCCAGCGCACGGTTCTCGCCAAGTCCCGCACGATCATGCTGTATCAGTGCTGGCTCATCCTCAGCCCGGAACAAAATACGGGGCTGCAAGCGATCTGGGAACGCAATCGGCGCGAACAACGTTAGCTTTCAGAGAATAACTGTGGCAGCTGCCCGTTGGTGGCGCCTGCCCAGGCGGAGCAGTTACATGAACAAGCAGATATTGAAATTGGTGGTGTGGGCGGTAGTGGCCGCGGTGATGCCGGTGGCGGACGTGAGGGCGCATCAGCAGGCGACCGCAGGTGGTGTGCAGGCGCTGGCCCAGGACCAATACGTGGTTGGCCGCGCGGTGCCACCCGAAACGCCTGGGTCGCAGCGGTTGGATCTGTCGCTTGAGGCGGCGATCAGCCGGGCGCTTGAACACAACCTCGACATTGCGCGCGAGAAACTGAATCCGCAGATGGCGGACTATTCGCTGCAGGCCGCGCGTGCGGCGTTTCGGCCCACGCTGAACGGCAATCTCAGCTACAACAATGCCTCGCAGCAGTCCACGTCGCAGCTCGACGGCGGCGCGCGCACCACGACGCAGCGTACCTCGTTCGGATCGTCGATGAGCCAGCGCCTGCCCTGGCAGGGTGGTCAGGTGTCGTTCAACTTCAACAACAACCGGACGTCCACCGACAATTCGTTCAGTACTCGGAACCCGAACTTCTCGTCGAACGTGAGCTTTCAGTACACACAGCCGTTGCTGGCAGGGCGGACGATTGACAGCCAGCGCACCGCGCTCGACACAGGACAAATTCAGCGGCAGATTACGGACATCGCGCTGGTGAGCCAGATCGAGACCATCAAGAATCAGGTGCGCACCGCCTACTGGTCACTGCGTCAGTCCATTGAGTTGATTGAGATTCAGCGTCGGGCGCTGGAGCTGTCGCGTCGCAACTACGACGACAACAAGACCAAGGTGGAGGTCGGCACGGTCGCCGAAATCGATCTAGTGCAGCTTGAGTCGCAGATTGCCAATGGTGAACAGAACCTGCTGGCCGCTGAAATCGCGTGGCGCAACGCCGAAATCGCCTTCAAGCGCCTACTCGTCAGCAGCACCGAGGATGATTTCTTCCGCTCGACGATCAACCCCACCGACCTGCCGTCCTTCGAAATGCCGGCGGTGGACATCCCGGCGGCCGTGAAAAACGCCATTGGACAACGTGCCGACATCGAGATTGCGCGGCAGAACCTGCGCATCAACGAACTGAACCTCGCGCTCTCGAAGAACGGGACGCGCGCATCGCTCGGCCTGACGTCCAGTTACTCGCTGGCGGGTGTCGGCGGGCCGCTTTTTGCGCGCTCGGGTCTGGGTGGCGCGGCGCTGCTGGTTGAGGACGGCGGCTACTTCGATGCGCTGCGCTCCATCGCCGGGATTGACACGCCCACCTGGCAGGTCGGCCTCAACTTCAGCCAGCCGCTGGGCCTGTCGTCACAGAAGGCCAGCCACCTGCGGTCAGAGCTGTCGATGGAACAGCAGAAGACGGCGTTGAAGCGGACGGAACTCGACATCGAAACGGCGGTGACCCGCGCGGGCCTGGACGTGCAGAGCACGTACAAGCAACTGCTCGCGTCGCAGAAATCGCGTGAGGCCGCCGAGCGTACGCTCAACGCCGAGCTCACCCGCTTTTCGGTGGGCCTGTCCACGAACTTCCAGGTCATCTCGCTCCAGAATGCGCTGACCAGTGCGCGCAATAACGAGCTGAGCGCGACCATTCGCTACATCAACGCTATCGCGGAGTTCGACCGCGTGCAGCGGATTGCGTAGTCAGTTCACATGAAACAACTCGTCGTCGTTGTCTTGCTCATTGCCGGCTCAGTCGGAGCGTGGTACTTCACCCGGTCCCAGGACGTGGTTGGCGCTAGCGGCTCGGGGGCTGCCCCTGGCGCTGCGGGGGCGTTCGGCAGGGGTGCAGGCCGCGGCAGCGGCCGACCTGCCCTGACGGTGGATACCGCCCCGGCCACCCGCCGTGAAGTGATTGAGTACGTGACCGTGGTCGGCAACCTGATCGGTAACGCGACGGTGGATATCGTGCCACGCGTGGCCGGCCGGCTCGACTCGATCACGGCGAAACTGGGTGACCGGGTCACCCGGGGCCAACAGATTGCGAAGATTGAGGACCGCGAACTGCAGCAGCAGGTGAAGCAGATTGAACAGAACGTTCTGGTGAACGACGCTACGGTCACACAGCGTGAGAGCGACCTGCGGTTGCGCAAGACCACGCTCGATCGACAGAAGGAACTGCTGTCGCGCGGCCTAGCGACGCGCCAGACAATTGAAGATGCTGAGGCCGCCTACAGCTCAGCGGTGGCCGCGGTCGAACTGGCCAAGGCCCAGCTGGGCCAGACGCAAGCGCGGCTCGACGAACTGAAGATCACGCTGTCCAACACCACTATCGTGTCGCCCGTTGATGGGTTCATCGGACGCCGCAACCTCGACCAGGGCGCGTTCGCCAGCGCGAACACCGCGATCGTGTCGGTGGTGGACATTGCAACCGTGCGCCTGATTTCCAATCTGGTCGAAAAAGACTTCAGGCGCATCAACGCCGGCGTAACGGCGCAGATTGAAGTGGACGCGTTCCAGGGTGAGCAGTTCACCGGCACGGTGAGCCGTGTGGCGCCGGTGTTTGATGCGGCCACGCGCACCGCGTCGATGGAAATCGAAGTGCCGAACCCTGGCTACCGCCTCAAACCCGGCATGTTCGCGCGGGTGAAGCTCACAGTGGAAGTGCGGCCGGATGCGCTGACGGTGCCGCGCAACGCCGTGGTGGACAGCGAAGGCCAGCGCGGAGTGTTTCTGGTGGACGGCCAGTCGGCGAAGTTCCAGCCGGTGACGACCGGCCTGCAGGACAACGAGCGTATCGAGATTCTGTCCGGCCTCATCGAGGGCACCCAGGTGATCACGACCGGTGCGCTGGCATTGCGCACCAGTGACCGCATTACGCCGATGAACATACCCGGCGAGCGCGGCGGGCGTTTGGGTGGCCGCACTGGGGGTGACGCCACCCCGGGAACCAGGGCGCCCGGCGCACCTCCAGGTCGCGGGGGCGGTCTGTAACCATCGTGGCGTGGTGCCCCGGCATCAGGCAGGAAAACCAGTATGAGTGTGCCTCGTTTTGCGATCCACCGGCCCGTCACGATGTTCATGGTGTCGGCGAGCATCGTGCTGGTGGGATCGATTTCGCTGACCCGACTGCCCGTGGACCTCTTGCCCGACGTCAGTTACCCGAGTCTGACAGTGCGAGTCGGGTACGCCGGCGTCGGTCCGCTTGAAATCGAAGAGCTCATCATCCGGCCGCTCGAACAATCCCTGGCTGCCGTGCCTGGCCTTGAGCAGATCAACTCCACGGCGTCTGAAGGGAATGGAAACATCCGCCTGAACTTCGCGTGGGGCAGCGATCTGAACGAGGCGGCCGACGAAGTGCGGACACGTGTCGACCGGGTGCGCGGGCGTCTGCCCGAGGACGCGGACCCCCCCACCGTCTTCAAGTTCGACTCCAATTCCATGCCGATCGTGGGCATTGGCGTGGAGGGCGAATTCGATCGGGTGACCCTGCGCGAGATGGCCGAGATCGATCTAGTACCCCGCCTGGAGCGTGTGGAAGGCGTGGCGTCGGTCACCGTCGACGGCGGACTTCGTCGCCAGATTCGGATCGAACTCTCCAAGGAAAAAATTACGGCGCTCGATCTGCCGGTGGACCGGGTGGTCCAGACCATCCGCACCGAAAACCAGAACGTGCCGCTCGGCGAAGTGACCGAGGGTGACACGACGTTCCTGCTGCGCAGTCAGAGCCAGTTCGAGTCGATCGACCAGATCAAGGATTTGATTATCTTCACCCGGGGTGGTGTGCCCATCTACCTGCGCGACGTGGCCGAGGTGCGGGACACCACCGAAGACATGCGGTCGTTCACGCGCATCAACGGCAAACCGGGAATCCGCCTGCGCGTCACGAAGCAGTCGGGAAAAAATACCGTGGCCATCGCCGAAGAGGTGCGTGCGGAAGTGGTCCGCATCAATCGCGAAGCACAGGGCCTGCACCTGACCGTGCTCGACGACCAGTCCACCTTTATCGAGCAGGCGATCGCCGGCGTGCGGGAGGCCGGCCTCCTCGGCGCCGGCCTGGTCGTCGTCGTCATCTTCGCGTTCCTCCGGAACCTGCGATCGACGTTCATCATCTGCACCTCGATTCCCATTTCGATTGTCGGTACGTTTGCACTGCTCGATTTCGCCGGATTCACGCTCAACACGATGACGTTCGGCGGTCTGGCGCTGGGCGTCGGCATGATTGTCGACGCGTCGATCGTCGTGCTCGAGAACACCTTCCGACACATGGAAGAACACGGCAAGACCAGGATGCAGGCCGCGATTGACGGCAGCGAAGAGGTGTGGTCGGCCATTCTGGCGTCCACGCTGACGCATGTCGCCGTGTTTGTTCCGCTGCTCTTCCTCACCGGCGTGGCGAGCATTCTTTTCACACAACTGGCCATCGTCGTCATGTTCTCGCTGGGGATGTCGCTGTTCGTCGCCGTCACGGTTGTGCCCGTCCTGTGCTCACGGCTTCTCGTGCTGCCGACGCCCCTTGTCGAGCGGCGGGGCCTGGGCGGCACGCTCTTTACGTTCAGTGAGCGCGCGCTCGACGGCCTGGACACTTCTTATCGCAGGATTCTCCACGTCTGTCTGCAACATCGGCCCACGGTACTCTTGGCCTCAGCCGCGTTGACGGCGGCCGCGGTGTTCGTCCTGCCGACGATTCCCGCCGAGTTGATGCCCCAGAGCGACGAGGGCGAGGTCTCGGTCAACGCGCGACTGGCGGTTGGCAGCCGTATTGAACGGAGCGAAGCGGTCATCCTGCAGCTCGAAGACCTCATTCAGGCCAACGTGCCGGAGGCCGTCACTGTGGTCTCGTCAGCGGGTGGCGGTGGCGGGTTTATGGGCGGCATGGGCGGCGGAGCGTCGGTCACCATCAAGCTCACCAAGAAGGACGAGCGGACGCGTTCGAGTGAGCAGATCGCCACAGATCTTCGACGAGTGCTGGTGGGTTTGCCTGGCGTCAGCGTCACGACGCGCGCATCGGGCGGCAACCAGTCACTCAACCGTATGCTCGGCGACCTCAATTCCTCAAGCCGGCTCGCGGTGGAAATCCGTGGATTTTCGCTCGAAGACTCCAACACGGTCTCACAAGATGTGCTCGCGTTACTCCAGACCACCGATGGCGTGGCAAGTCCACAGATTGGGCGCCAGGAAGGCCGGCCTGAGCTCGCCATTCGCGTGGATCGCCCCAAGGCCGCCTTGCTGGGCCTCTCGGTGACCAACGTGGCCAACGCCATCCGCACCAACATGGCCGGTACCCAGGCGGCGGTCTTCCGTGAACGCGGCAAGGAATTCCCCATCATCGTGCGGCTCCGGGCCGAAGACCGGGAACGGGCCGAATCGGTGAGCGATGTGCTCATCAGCACGCCCACCGGCCAGGTGCTGCCGGCCAAGAACCTCCTGGCCGTGGATACCCAGCGCGGCCCCACCCAAATTGAACGCAAGAACCAGGAGCGGATCGCGCGGGTGAACGCCGAACTCGACGCGGGCGTTCCCATCGGCGATGCGGTCAAGGCGGTCCGGGCCCGGATTCCGGAGCTCAGTATCCCGCAGGGCTTCACCGTCGGCTTTGGTGCCGAGGTCGAGGCCCAGGGCACAGCGTTCCAGCAGCTGCAGATTCTGCTCCTGCTGGCCGTGTTGCTGGTCTACGCCGTCATGGCGTCGCAGTACGAATCCCTGAAGGACCCGTTTATTGTCATGTTCTCAGTGCCGGTGGCGCTCATCGGCATTGTGGCGGCGTTGAAGCTGACGTCAACGTCCTTCAGCCTGCAGGCGTATATCGGGGTAATCATGCTCGCCGGCATTGTGGTCAGCAACGCGATTCTCCTGGTGGACTACACCAACATCCTGCGCAAGCGTGATGGCAAGGCACTGCGCGACGCCGTGGAAGAGGCGGGGCGCACCCGTCTGCGGCCCATCCTGATGACGACATTGACGACTACCCTCGGCCTGGTGCCAATGGCGCTGGCGCTGGGTGAAGGCGGCGAATTGCAGGCGCCCCTAGCGCGCGTGGTAATCGGCGGTCTCACCGCCTCGACACTGGTCACCCTGGTCCTCGTACCGACGGTGTACACGCTGTTTGAAGAAGGTTTCGCTGGCTTGCGCCGAGGGGCGGCGCATTCGACTCCTGAACAGGCCTAAACGACTATGAAGAAGCTGATCGGTCTCGTCATTCTCCTGGCGCTCGGTGGCGGTGGCTATTTATACTACCAGGGCACCCAAGAGCCGGAGATTCCAGAGTTCATGAAAGTCACGATTTCGCAGGGCGAGATCGTGGAAGAAGTGAGCGCCACGGGTACGCTACAGGCCAAGCGAACCGTGAACGTCGGATCGCAGGTGTCGGGGCGTGTCACCGAAGTTTTGGTGGACTTCAACGACATCGTGCGCAAGGGCCAGATCCTCGCGAAAATCGACACCGCGCTGCTCGACACGCAAGTGCAGATTCAGGAGGCGAACATCTCGCGCCAGGAGGTGGACATCGCCAGCCAGCGCGTGCAGTTGGCCGACGCCAGGCGGACCCTCGAACGGCAGCGCGAACTGCTGGAGAAGAAGCTCGCCACGCAGCAGGCATGGGAAGCCGCAGAACTGGCGGTCAAGAACCGTGAAGCGCAGATTCTGTCGGCCGAAAAATCCATGGTGCAGGCGCAGTTCAACCTCGAGCAAGCGCGCCTCAACGTTGGCTACGCCACGATTCCCTCCACCATCGACGGCGTGGTGGTGGATCGCAAAGTGGATCCCGGCATGACCGTGCAGTCCTCGCAGAACGTGGCCACGCTGTTCACGCTGGCCGAAGACCTGACGGTGCTCAAACTCGAGGGCGGCGTGGACGAGGCCGAAATCGGCAAGGTGCGCTCCGGGATGACCGTGCGGTTCTCCGTGGACGCGTATCCCAACCAGACATTCCAGGGCCGGATCACGATGGTCCGCCTCAATCCGACCATTCAGTCGAATGTCGTCACCTACACCACGGTGGCTGAGGTCCGAAATAACGACCTGCGGCTCAAGCCCGGCATGACGGCGTCCATGCGGATCGAGGTGTCGCGGCGCGACAGCGTGATGCGCATCCCGAACGCCGCGCTGCGTTTCCGTCCGAACAACGACATGTATGCGGCCCTCAAGCAGGAACCGCCCACCCCGCCCGTCCGCGGCGGCGGAGCCGGACGAGGCGCCAGTGGTGGCACGACGCCGGGCGCAGCCGCGCCCGCAGCGGCACCGGCTGCCGCACAGCCTGCGGTGGCCCCGGCAGCCCGCGGGAACGCGACGGCCGCGCCGCAGGCTGCGGCGGCGAATCCCTTCCAGGGTGGCGACCGCGGAGGCCGCACCGGCGGTGAGCGTACCGGTGGCGACCGCGCGGGTGGTGGTGGCGGACGAGGCGGCGGCATGAACGCCACCTTCACCCCAGATCAACTCAAACAGATGGAAGCCATTCGCGCGCTCCCGCGCGACCAGCAGATGGCGGCCTTCGCCAAAGCCGGCATCAACTTTGGTGGCGGCGGACGAGGCGGTGGGCGCGGCGGCAACACCGGACAGAACGCGCCGACCGTGCCGCTGACGCAGCGGAGCGCGGGGTCCATCGACGAATTGTTCCCGCCGATTGTGCGGACGCCGACCCGCGGGCAGGTCTACGTGGTTGAGGCGGTGACCGCCGCCAACCCGTTCGGCACACTCAAACGGCTCGACATCATGCAGGGCATCACAAACGGCACATTCACCGAACTGGTCACAGGTCCTGCCGAGCTGGCAGTTGGCGCGGAACTCGTGTCGAACATCACGATGCCGTGGCTGGCCGCCAAGACGACGGGGGCGGCGGCGGGCAGTCCGTTCTCACCCCAGCAGCCTAGCCGCGGTGGCATGCCCAGCATGGGCTCGTTCGGCGGCAGTTCTGGCCGCGGCGGTGGTGGCAGGTAATGCCAGTTATTTCCGTCCGTGACCTCACGCGCGTTTACCACATGGGTGACCATGAGGTACGCGCCCTTCGCGGGGTGTCACTCGACATCGAGCCGGGCGAGTTCGTGTCGGTGACGGGGCCATCGGGCTCGGGCAAGTCCACCTTCATGCACATCATCGGAGCGCTCGACAAGCCGTCGAGCGGCTCCTATGTGCTTGATGGCAAAGATGTCTCACAGTTGTCCAAGGACGACCTGGCCGGCGTGCGCAATCAGAAAATAGGGTTCGTCTTCCAGGGCTTCAACCTACTCACGCGTACCACGGCGCTCGACAACGTCGAGTTGCCGCTGCTCTACAACGGCAAGAGCGGCCTGCGGGCGGCGGATCGGCATAAACGCGCCATGGCCTCCCTGGAGATTGTCGGGCTTGGCGACCGAATCCACCACATGCCCAACCAGCTCTCGGGCGGGAAGCAGCAGCGCGTAGCCATCGCGCGCCCGCTCATCAACGAACCGTCGAGAATGCTGGCCGACGAACCGACCGGCAACCTCGACACGCGCACCAGCATCGAGGTGATGGGCATCTTCCAGCGTCTCAACAAGGAACGCGGGATCACGGTCATCGTGATCACGCACGAAATGGACATCGCCGAATACGGCACGCGCCTGATTCGCTTCCGCGACGGCCGCGTAGTGGCCGACCAGGCTATCCCGCATCGGCGCAATGCGGCTGATGAACTGGCGGCCCTGCCGCCGCCCGACCCGGATTTGATACCGCCGCCTGCCGAAGCGGCACATTAGTTAAGGCATACGACATGTCAATCCTGATGGTTTTCCGCATCGCGCTGAGGGCGCTCGGCCGCAACAAGTTGCGCACAGCGCTGACCATGCTCGGCATGATCATCGGTGTCGGCGCAGTCATTACCATGGTGGCTCTCGGCACCGGCGCCCAGGCAACCATTGAGGAGCAGGTCAAGGCCACCGGTACGAACATGATCACCATCTCCCCTGGCAACTTCTCCAGTGGCGGCGTGCGCATGGGCGAAGGGAGCGGCGAATTGACCGCCGAAGACGCGGCGGCGATTCGCGCGCTGCCGGAAATTCAGTGGGTGGCCGAAGGCGTCAATACACGCCAGCAAATCGTCTACGGCAGCCAGAACTCCAACACCTCAATCCAGGGCACCAACGTTGATTGGCCGCTGATCAAGTCATGGCCGATAAAGTACGGTCAGTTTTTCACGGAGCAGGACGTGCAGGCGGCCGCCAAAGTGCTGGTCATGGGGTCGAACGTCGCTGACCTGCTGTTCCCCGAACAGGACCCGACCGGACTGAACGTCCGCGTCCGTAACCACGTGTTCAAAGTTATTGGCGTCTTCACGTCCAAAGGCGCATCGTCGGGCGGCCAGAACCAGGACGACCAGGTCTTCGCGCCCTACACGACGGTACAGAAGAAGATTCAGGGTAACCAGCGCCTGAACAACATTACGGTGTCGTCGTTCAGCGCCGATGGCATCGCCAGGGCCGCTGAAGCCATCCGGGGCGTCATGCGCGTGCAGAACTCTATCGCCCCGGGCCAGGAGGACGATTTTCGCGTGCAGACGCTTGAAGACATGGTGGCGTTCCGCACACAGGCGACGAGCACGCTCACGTCGCTGCTCGCCGGTATCGCTGCGGTGTCGCTGATGGTCGGCGGCATCGGTATCATGAACATCATGCTGGTGTCTGTCACGGAACGCACACGCGAGATTGGCCTTCGAATGGCCATCGGCGCACGTGGGAGCGACGTCCTGCTACAGTTTCTCGTGGAGGCCATTGTCATCTCAATCGTCGGTGGCACGCTCGGCATTGCGATGGGCTACGGCATCGCCGAGTTCGTCAAGTGGTATCAGGACTGGCCGGCGGTGGTGCCGATCGACGCCGTGATCACGGCCGTGGGGTTTGCAGGTGTTGTTGGGGTCTTCTTCGGCTTCTACCCGGCGCGCAAAGCGGCTGGGCTCGATCCGATTGAAGCGCTTCGATTTGAGTAACACAATGTCGGCGGCGACAATAGGGTCGTCCCGTATGAGGCAGAGAGTATTTCTTATGCGACGTATAGCAGCAATCCTTGGTGTGGCAGCGATCGTGATGATGACGACTAGTGTCTTCGCCCAGGCCCCGAACTTCGCTGGCAAGTGGACGAGAGACGCAGAGAAGATGGCGGCGATGGCCCAGGGAGGCGCGCCAGCGGGCGGTGGCCGTGGCGGCGGTGGCGGCATGGGCGGCGGCGACATGACCATCACGCAGGACGCGAAAACGCTCGTCATCTCGCGCCTAGTCCAAGAAATGGAAATGAGGACCACCTACAATCTGGACGGTACGCCCAGCAAGAACATGACGATGGGTCGCGGCGGCCAGACGGAAGTGACGTCGACGGCGAAGTGGGACGGCGCGAAGCTCCTGGTCACATCAGACAACGGTCAGACCATCACCTACGCCATGGACGGCGCGTGGATGACGCAGACGACGCTGGCCCCAGGCCGTAACGGTGGCCCCGGAACGCCCCGCACGACATACTTTAAGAAAGCAATGTAGTCAGTTGGGAAGTTGGGAGGTGGGGATCTGATGCCCGCCAACCAGCTTCCCTTTTTTTGCCCGCCAATTCCCCAGTTTCCACCTTCGCTCCTCCTGAGCTACGGCGGACAAGCCCCAGGTCGTTACCACACCTCTTCGAGCGGCTCCGTCACAAACCTCCTGTCGAGGTATCTCGGATGCGGGACGGTCAGTTCAGGAGTGTCGATCACCTCGTCTCCGTACAGAATGAGATCGAGGTCCAGCGTGCGTGAGGCCCTGGGGGAGGGGCGCGTGCGGCCCCGCTCCCGCTCAATGGCCAACAGGGTTTGCAGCAGGACGATGGGGCTGAGCGTGGTGAAGCCGGCGACTACGGCATTCAGGTAGTCGGGCTGGGGGCCGTCCACGCCTTCCGGAGTAGTTTCATGGATTGACGAGATGCGGACGTTCGTCAGGATCTTGCGCAGACGGCTAATGGCGAACTGTAGATGGGCGCGGCGATCGCCCAGATTACTGCCGAGCGCGATGGCGACTCGGGTCACTCGATCCAGCGGATTCCCATCACACCGTTGCCGGTGCCGGCGCCGGCCATGCGCGTTCCCAGCACCTCTTGGTTGCCCTGCGCGATCTGCGCGAAGAACCGGCGATGCTCCAGGGTCTCACCGAGGATGACGTTGACCATCTTGGCGTGACGGATGTTCGAAATGCCGTCCACACGCGCCCGCCATTTTGTCACTAGGGCGTCAGCCGCACGTGCGTCTTCATCAGCCAGCCCCGTGTACGCATTCGATTTTCCAGACTTGCCGAGCGAGGGCACGTTCAGGGCCGGCACCTGATCGGGCGTGCCGCCGAGTTCGGCAATGGCGGTCTCAAGCCACGACAGATGCACGTCTTCGCGGTTGATCGCGTATTGGTAGGTGTTGTTGAAATCGTAGTGGTCGACGTGGCGAGCCACGGCCACGTGCCGCTCACGCAGTGTGAGTTTGTCGCGGTGCAGTTCCTTCAGCGTACCGAGCAGGTCGGTCGAATGGGTCGTCATGACTCACTCTGCTTCTGTTTGCAGGCGATACACACGCGCGTCCACGGAATCGCTTCCAGGCGGGCGGGGGCGATGGGGTCGCCACAATCGCGGCAAATACCGTAGACGCCCTTCTCGATCCGTTCAAGCGCCTCTTCAGTCGCCTGCAGGATCTTGGCGTCGGTCTGCTTGAGCTTCAGCTGAATGTGCACTTCGTTGGTGCCGTTGGCCTGATCGGCCAAGTCCCCGTGGCGGCTGTTCACGTCCACCGAGGCGGGAAGCGCCCGGGTTCCCGTGGAAGCCGACAAAATATCTCCGCGTCGTTTCAGCAGAGTCTCTTTCAGCCGGGTTGCGAGAGTTTCATCAAGCACGCGTTCAGACATAAACACCCTGTGGCCACCGTGGGCCGCTTCCGAATCTGTTGAGTATACCGCTAGCCCTGCCGGAGGACGCCGAGGGGCTTTCGGATGATGACGTCGATACTGGCGGCCAGGCCAACACTGGCCACAACCAGCGCGGTCGCCCCTACCCCGCCACCCAGGGTCCACCAGTCGGGCCGCCATTCGATTTCAAACAGATGGGTGGCCACACCCCACGACAGCGCGAGCGCGCCCGCAGCGCCCAAGGCGCCGGCCAGAGCCCCAAGCACCCCGTATTCGATCATGACCATCGCCGCGAGGCGACGCGAACTGGCGCCCAGTGTGCGGTAGATGGCCGCGTCGTAGACGCGCTGGAACTTGGCCATAGCGACCGCGCCCACGAGCACAAGGATTCCACTCACGACGGTGACGGCGCCAACCGCAGTAATGGCGACCGTGGCGTTGTCCACCACTTCCTTCACCGAGGCCAGCACGGAGCCAACGTCGATGACCGACACGTTCGGAAACGCCCGCACCACATCGCGCTGGAGCCGGCCGCGCACCTCGGCGCCTGGGGTGACCTGCAGGAATCCCACAAACGTGTGGGGCGCGCGCTCAATAACGAGCCCGGGCCTGAACACGAAGATGAACCCGCCGTTCTGGGTCTCATCCCACGACACCTTGCGAACGTTCGTCACCCGCGCCTCCACCACACGGCCGGCGATATCAATCCGAAGTCGGTCACCCAGGCCGATGGCGTGTTCGTCCACGAGGCGTTGCTCGATGGAGACTTCGAGTGGGCCGTTGGTCTCGGTCGAGGGCCCCTGCCACCAACTGCCGGCCACCAACCGCTCGTTGTCGGCCAATGCCATGCGATACGTAATGCCGTACTCCCGCGCGAGTTCACCCTCGCGCCGAACGTCCTCGGCGGTAGCCAGCTTGGTGCGCGCGCCATCAACGCCAACCACCCGTCCACGCAGCAGCGGCAAGATCGAAGGATCGGCGGCCGCGGACGAGCCCGGCGCCATTCTCAGGAACGGCCGGACGAGTGCGTGAACACCGTCCACCTGATCGCGCTGGATGTCAAAGAGCACCAGGTCCGGGGCGCTCTCGCCCACCGCCAACCTGAACTCCTCCTGCAGGTTTGACTGGAGGGCCCGCACACCGAGAATGAGGAAACAGCCCAAACCAACCGCCGTGAGAATGACCCGCGTCTGGTTACCCGGGCGCCCCAGACTGACGACCGCGTGGCGCAACGCGAACCGCCTGGACCGCGTCAGGGGAGCGACCACTCGAATCAGGGCCCATGCTGCACCAGCCAGCACGGCAGCGACAGCCAACAGGCCGATGGACACGTACAGGCCCGCGGCGATCGAGCCGGCCTGCCACACGGCGACCGCCACCAGCAATGCGCCGATGAGGACCGTAGCCGACACACTCCGCCACCCCCGGCGTCCAGCGTGCGGTGCCGAATCCGCGCGCAACAGCATCAGAGGTTTGACATCCCGAATCTCGAGCAACGGGACCAGCGCAAACAGCAGGGAGACCAGCACGCCGACGGCCATGCCCTGCAGAGCGGCCGACCACGTCACGCCAACCGATTCCACGCCCGCTAAAGTCACAACCGACGCGGGAATCACGGCGATGCCTGCCGCCGCAATCCCAACACCCAGAAGGCTACCGGCACCGGCAAGGCCCATCACCTGGACGACATAGGTTGCCAGGACGGTGTTCGAACTGGCGCCTACACACTTGAGCACCGCGACACTGCGAATCTTCTGCTGGATGAAGACGCGTGTGACGCTCCACACGCCGATGCCGCCGAGGACGACCATCGAGAACCCGACGAGGCTCAGGTAGTTTTCCGCCAGCGTCAGATTCCGGCCGAGCCGGTCTTCCACCGTACGCCACGATCGTACCGACACCAGGCTGCGCCTGAAGTCATGCCGCAAATCGTCGGTCAAGCCATCCACCTGGTCGCTCTCTACGCGCGCGTACCACTGGTAAGACGCGCGGCTGCCAAACGTCAGGATTGACGTCTGGCGCAGTTCGGCCAGATCGATATAGACCCTGGGACCAAACGCAAAGCCGTTGCGCCCCTGCACACGATCACGGACCACCACGTCACGAATGGTGAATGGCTGCCTGTCGAGCGTAATGGTGTCGCCCACCGCCACACCGAGTTGCACCAGCAATTCCGGCTGCACCACCAGGCCGCGCCCCTTCAGGATCGACGCAGACCATGCCCGGCCGCTCTGCAGTTCGAGCCTGCCGTAGTACGGGAATCCGGCCTCAACGGCGCGCAGCTCGATCAGCTGCGCTCGGCCTTCCATGGACGCCATGGTGGCGGTCTCCACCACTTCCATGCGGTCCAGCACCCTGGGTTCTGCCAGGTATGCCGCGAGCCGTGGCGTGACCTCATCCGGCCAGGGCCGGCCCGACAACACCACGAGATCGGCGCCGACAAGGTCACGCGCCTCGCGCGTCAGCGTTTCCCGCACTTCCTGAATCACGCTGCGCAGCGCGACAATCGCAGCCACCCCGATCGCCACGCACAGGAAGAAGAACAGCAGGCGCGTCCACGACGATCGGAATTCACGCCACGCCATCCGCAATACAAACATCACGTGCGCTCCGTGCGGGACACCACGCGGCCGTCCCTGAGCGCGATTACTTCATCCGCCACCTGCGCCAATTCGGGGTCGTGGGTCACGAGCACCAGTGTGCGGCCGTGGTCGCGATTGACATGCATCAGCAGGTCAATCACCTGCCGGCCGGTGGCGCTATCGAGATTACCTGTCGGCTCGTCGGCCAGCAGGATGGGCGGGTCGTTGGCCAGCGCACGCGCAATCGCCACCCGCTGCTGCTCGCCGCCAGATAACTGCGAAGGATAGTGATGCCCCCTGCCGGTCAGTCCCACATCGGCCAGCAGGGCGGCAGCCCGGACACGCGCGTCGGCAACACCGGCCAGTTCCATCGGCACCAGGACGTTCTCGAGTGCCGTGAGCGACGGTAGCAGATGGAAAAACTGGAACACGATTCCGATCTTCTCGCCGCGCAACCGCGCGAGCGCCTCTTCGCCCAGACGCGTGATATTCACGCCATCGATGGACACGGCGCCGGTGGTTGGCGTATCGAGGCCGGCCAGCAGCCCCAGGAGCGTGGACTTGCCGCTGCCGGATGGCCCGGTGATCGCCACCGTGCGGCCCTGCTCGATCCGGAATGACGAGGGATGCAGAATGGTGAGCGGCCCGGCCCCGCTCGTCACGGTGCGCGATACCTCCGACAGTTCAATCATGAACGGCCCAGCATGTCGTCGGCCAGCGGCTGCAGGAGCGGGTAGATCAGGTCCGCCATCATGCGTTGACCGGTGGCCGTCGGGTGGATTCCGTCTTCCTGATTGAGCTCGGGTATTCCCGCAACGCCCTGCAGCAAGAATGGCAGGAACGTGACCTGGTACTTGACGGCCAGGTCTTGATAGATCGCGCGAAACTCGGCCCGGAACTGGATGCCCATATTCGAGGGTGCCTCCATGCCGGCAAGCAGCACCCGGACGCCTTTTTTGTGCGCCGCTTCGATAATCTGCGACAGATTCGCTCTGGTCTGCGCGGGAGACTGCCCTCGCATCGCATCGTTCGCGCCCAGAGCCACAACCAGGATCTTCACGGTTGGCTCCTCAAGCACCCACTCAAGTCGGCGAGCGCCGGCGGCCGTTGTGTCACCGCTGATGCCGGCATTAACGACGTCGATACGGGTATAGCCGTCAGCGCTGAACTTCCCCTGCAACAGCGACGGAAAGGCCTCGGCCTGAAGTAATCCGAACCCGGCCGTCAGACTATCGCCGAGGACGGCTATCTGCAGGCGCGGCGGTTCTGCGCCCGTCGCGGCCGCCTGCTCGGCCTCTGTCAGGACGGTGGGCTCCTTCAACTGCCGGCCGCACGCAGCATCGCGCACCGAACAGCCGACTGCCAACAGCAGCAGCACGCTGGAACCGAGGAGAGAAACGCGTGATCGTGTCATGGTGTTGCTCTTTCCGGTTATTGTATGCCGTGCATCCTTGGAACCCCTGATGGCCCGCGGTTGGGAGAGCAAGTCAGTCGAGTCTCAGCAGGACGATCGCGACGCGGCCGCTGCGGCGGCCAGGCGCGGGCCGGTCACTCCTGAGGACGCTGCCAGGCGCTCGCGCCGGCAGACCCTGGAGGCCTCCCTCGCACGAGCACGCGCCGACCGCCAGGCGGCGGTGCATCTGTTACATCAGCAGATGCTCGACCACGCCATCGCCGCCCTGACCGACCAACTGCAACAGGACCACCCATGAGTTTCCGGCGCGCCCTCGGCCCATTCGACGCAACGATGATCGTGATCGGCGGCATCATCGGGTCTGGCATCTTTATCAACCCGTACTTGGTCGCCCGCCACCTCGACTCCACAGGCCTCGTCCTGCTCGCGTGGGCCGCCGGTGGCGCCATCGCACTGGCCGGCGCGTTTGCCTACGCTGAACTCGGGCAGCGCCTGCCACGCGCGGGCGGACAGTACGTATACCTCAGTGAGGCGTGGCATCCGCTCGTGGGTTTCCTCTATGGCTGGGCCCTGCTCTTCATGATTGAAACCGGCGCCATGGCGGCCGTCGCCATCACCTTCGCGCAGTACGCGTCGCGAATGACTGGAGGCACTGGCGCCGACCCACAACTCATCGCCGTCGCCGCCATCGTCGTGCTCTCGACGATCAACTACGTCGGCGTCAAGCCCGGCAGCCAGGTGCTGAACGTGTTCGTGATTCTGAAGGTGGCAGCAATTGGCGCGCTCATCCTGTTTGCCTGGAGTGGGCCCTCGGCTCCTGGATGGATGACCGCCGTGCGAATCGACGACACGCCCTCGACCGCGTTGACGTTTGGCGTCGCCTTGATTCCGATCCTGTTCGCCTACGGCGGATGGCAGAACGCGAACTACGTCGCGGAAGAAATGCGGGACCCGCGACGTGACTTGCCAAAGAGCCTCATCCTCGGCACGCTTGTCGTGGTCGTCGTGTACCTGCTGGCGAACGTCGCGTATGTGCAGACTCTCGGCCTCGACGGATTGGCGGCCACCGAAACGCCGGCGGCCGAAGCCGCGGGCCGCTGGTTTGGGTCGCTTGGAGAGCGACTCATCGCCGGCGCCATTGCGATCTCCACGTTCGGCTTCCTCAATCTGGCGATCCTCGCTCCCACGCGCGTGTATTTCGCAATGGCGCGCGATGGCGCGTTTGTGCCCGCGCTGGCCCGTCTGCATCCCCGCTTTCAGACGCCCGCATGGGCCATCGTTGTGCAATCCGCCTGGGCCATCGTGCTCACGTTGACCGGCACCTACGGCGACCTGCTCAACACCGTGGTGTTTGCTGACTGGATCTTCTTCGGACTCACCGTCGCCGGGTTGCTGATTCTCCGAAGCCGCCAGCCGGACACCGATGGTTTCCGCACACCGTGGTACCCATGGCTGCCCGGCGCGTTTGTCGTCGTCGCGCTCGGCGTGGTCTACAGCGTGGTCTCCACAGACCCGCGGCGCTCGGCCGCCGGGGCGGCGCTCCTCTTGCTGGGCGTGCCGGTCTATTATCTATTCAGGCGACAGTCTCGACATGCTCAATGAACCTCTGGCGCCGTATATGCTTTGGGCGAAGACCCGTGAGCCGGCCGAGATCGATCTGGCCGGCAGCAACCTCCTGCCGTGCTCGCTTGAAGACCTCCCCGGCGTCGACGAAGTTCTCCAGTTGACCGCAGGCAACGACAACGGCTACGCCCCGCTCGTTGAGGCCATCGCCGCGCACAAACAGGTAGCGGTCAATCGCATCATGACGGGGGGCGGATGCTCGGGCGTCAACTTCATGGCGATTGCCGCGCTCGTCGGTGCGGGCGACGACGTACTCGTCGAGCAGCCGGGCTACGACCCCCTGGTTGGCGCGTGTCAACTTATGGGCGCCAGGGTCAGGCGTTTCTCGCGACCGTTTGATCGCGGATTCCGAATCGACCTGCAGGCGCTTGAAGCGGCCGTCACCCCAGCGACCCGCCTGATCATCGTGAGCTCCCCGCACAACCCATCGGGCGTTTCGCTCGACGCCGAGACACTTCGAGGCCTCGTGGCGATCGCCGACCGTGCCGCGGCCCACGTGCTGGTGGACGAGGTTTACTTCGACGCGGTCAACCTCGCTGCAGACGACGCGCTGCACCCTTCGGCGTCGAAACTTGAGGGGCCAGTGCTTGTCACGGCCAGCCTCACGAAATCCTTTGGCCTTGCCGGCCTCAGATGTGGATGGGCCGTCGCCCCTCCTGAACTCATCACGCGGATGCATCGCGTGCGCGATCTGGTTGATGTCATCGGAAGTGTACCGTCCGAGCGGCTGTCGGCATTCGCGTTCAGTCAGATGCCTGCGCTCAAGGCTCGGACACGGCAATTGCTGACGGCGAACCTGGCGGTCGCTCGCAAGTTCATGGCGGCGCACCCGCAGCTCTCGGTCGCCGAGAAGCCTCGCGCCAACGTCATGTTTCCGCGGCTGGCCGGTGTGCCTGACACGGGTCCGTTTGTTGACAGCCTGGCGGCGACCGCTGGCGTTGCAGTGGTTGCAGGCCGGTATTTTGATGCGCCCGAACATATCCGAATCAGCCTGGCTGGCCGGACCGATCGCCTGGCTGAAGGCCTGAGTCGTCTGGGCCAGGCACTCTATTCCTACTGAGGTCACCACATGAAACGACGATTCGTTCTCTCAATTGCGCTCGCTACACTCCTGTTCTGTGGCGCCGCTGCGGTGAGTTCTGAGCAGGCGTCTTCACCGGTTCGCCGCGACCAGTTGCTGGCCGATCTGAAGACGCTGTCGGCTGATGACATGGAGGGCCGACTCGTGGGCTCGCCGGGCGGCGCCAAGGCGCGTGCCTTTGTCATCGAGCGCTTCAAGGCGGTGGGCCTCAAACCGTTCGGGGCCTCGTTTGAGTTCCCATTCACATTCACGGGTAGTCGCGGCGCCGCTGCGGCGGAGCGCCAGGGCATCAACCTCCTGGGCCTCGTCACCGGCACCAGGGAACCGAACCGCTACCTTGTCATCACCGCGCACTACGACCACATCGGAGTGCGCAACGGGGTCACCTTCAACGGCGCCGACGACAACGCATCAGGCACGGCCGCCCTCTTTGCGCTGGCGGAGTACTTTGTGAAGAACCCGCCGGCTCACTCTTTGATTTTTGCGGCGTTCGACGCGGAGGAGAGCGGTTTGCGTGGCGCCAGGGCGTTTGTGGCGAAGCCACCCGTGGACGCAGGGGCACTCCTCATCAACCTGAACATGGACATGATCGGCCGCGACGACAATAACCTGCTCTACGTGGTGGGCACTACGTCGCAACCGACGCTCAAGCCTGTCATCGAACGTGTGGCCGCGTCGGCCTCGGTGAAGCTGACCATGGGGCATGACGACCCGACGAAGAAGGACGTCGAAGACTGGACGAACTCCTCTGACCACGCGCCGTTTTGCCAGGCGAAGATCCCGTGCCTCTACTTCGGCGTTGAGGACTTTAAGAACCACCACAAGGCCACTGACAAATACGACACGATGACGTACGACTTCTACGTTCGCGTCGTGGAGACGATGATTGCGGTAACCAGGGCATTCGACGCCACTCCGCCGCAGCGGTAAGCTCAAGAATGCGACCCTTGAGAAACAGGCTGAGCTAGGTTTCCCCAGGGCTATTTTCCGTCGGCCGCCTTGAACACCCTGGTGGCCATGGCGACCATCCCGGCCACGTCGGCGACGTTGGCTGGAAGAATCATCGTGGTGCTCTTCTGCGCTAGATGCCCGAACTGCTCCACATACTGCTGGGCGACGCGCAGTTGGGTAGCCTCGATACCGCCGGGCTGGCGAATGGTCTCGGCCACTAGGCGAATGCCTTCGGCTGTGGCCGTGGCCACGGCCATGATCGCGGATGCTTGGCCTTCCGCCTCGTTGATCTGCTGCTGGCGGCTGGCTTCCGACGCCTTGATCACCTGCTGCTTCTCGCCTTCGGCGGTGTTGATGACGGCGTCGCGCTGGCCTTCGGAGGTTAGAATCACCGCGCGCTTTTCGCGCTCGGCACGCATCTGCTTTTCCATCGCCGCCAGCACGTCGTGCGGGGGCGTGATGTTCTTGATTTCATACCGCAGCACCTTGACGCCCCAGGCTTCCGACGCCTTGTCGAGTTCCGTCACCAGCGCGGCATTGATGTTCATCCGCTCTTCAAACGAGCGATCGAGATCGATCTTGCCGATTTCGCTGCGCAACATCGTCTGGGCCAGTTGCGTGATCGCGAAGCCGAAGTCCGAGATCCCGTACGACGCCCGCTCAGGATTGAGCACCTTTAAATACAGGATGCCGTCGACGCCCACCTGCACGTTATCGCGCGTGATACACACCTGCGCGGGAATATCGACCGCCACTTCTTTCAGCGAGTGGCGATATCTGATGACATCCAGAAAAGGGATCAGGATGTGAAAGCCTGCCGACAGGATGCCGTGGAACCTACCGAGCCGTTCGACGACAAACGCACTCTGTTGCGGCACCACCACCGCCGTCTTGGCGATGACAATGATGACGAGCAGGGCAAGGACGACTAGGACGATAGTGCTCTCGGTCACGAATGGGCTCCTTCTGGTTCAATATCGAGCATCAGGCCATCGACGCGAAGCACTCGGCATCGCACGCCACGCATGAGCGTTGACGACGTCGTGTTCCGAGCCGACCAGGCGGCGCCGCGCACCTCGACCTTCCCAATTTCTCCAGCGGCGATCGGTGCCTCGACATGGCCAATTTCCCCGACGAGCGTATCCACTTCCGGCCGCTGGGGATTGGGCTGAACGGCCTTGAGCAGCCTCGAGCGGAACACGACGAGAGAAACAACTGAGAGTACGGAGAACAGGAGCAACTGGGTCCACACCGGTCCGGCCAGCACGAAGCCGGCCAGCGCACCGACAATGATCGCGCTCACACCAAAGAAGATGACAAAGAACCCGCCGGGCGTGGCGAGTTCAACCAGGACCAGCAAGAGTCCGATCACGAGCCAATGCCACCACAGTAGTTCCATAGGAAACACTCCTGCAGGGATCATACTAGGGAAATACGGGCGCCCACGACTGGCCCCAGGACAAACGCCAGAACGGCAGCGAACGCGAACCAGGCGGGCTGCGGAAAAAACAGCAGACCGATCACGCCCAGAATCATCTGAAAGGCGCCGACGGCCGCGGCGTGAGACAGGGGCTTTGACGGCGCCAGGCGCCCCGCGACATACCCACCGGCCAGCGGGCCCAGGAAACACGCGGCCACGACCACGGCCAACGACTCTGTCGGCCGACTGGTTCCCAGCGCTGCGGCGCCCTGGGCAGTGGTGGGCTCGATACCCATCAGCATCTGCAGCAGCGCCTGTCCGATCTGCTCTACCACTGAGAGCACCACAACCCCGACGACGATCCCTGCGACGACGGTAATGAGCGACTTCATTCAGCGTTATTCTATGCCTTGGACCAAAACGACCTCTGAGGTGATTACCGATCTTCAGGGGGCGGCAATTACCTCAGAGGTCGTTTTCGAGCCGGGGTGGCGAAACTGGCAGACGCACAGGACTTAAAATCCTGAGTGCCGCAAGGCACGTGTGGGTTCGATTCCCACCCCCGGCACCATTGTTCTAAATGCGTTGCAGGTAACCGAACAACACAGGAAAGACCCTCTGAACCGGGTGACTGTCATCGAGACTGCCCTCGAAAGTCACCCGGTTCTGTTTGGCGCGTAAACGGCATCCGGCCGTGAGACAGTTTCGGTCAGGCGTGCGAGGCCACGCGCGGAAGACGATCGCGCGGTACCGCGATGAGTACGGCACGAACCTGCTGAAGTCGTACATGGTGGGCAATCGGCAGCAGCGTCAGTGGGTGGTGCAGGCGAGTCGCGAGATGGGAATGATGCCCACGACCGAGGGCGGATCCGACGCGAAGATGGATATCACGCATGCCATTGACGGCTTCAACGGCAACGAGCATGCGTTGCCCACGGCGCCGCTCTATCGCGATGTCGTGGACCTGCTGGCGCGCAGCGGCATCACGTACACGCCGACCCTGCTGGTGTCATTTGGTGGTGCGTTGCCGATCTATCGGATGTTTTTCGAGGAGCGGCCTTTTGACGATCCGAAGTTACGGGCGTTCTTCCCGCTCGACGATCTGTTCCAGCGCACGGCGACCCGGCTGCTCGCGTTTCCGAAAGAGGACTACCAGGTGAGGGAGGTGGCGTCCAGCGCCGAGGCGGTGCTTCGAGCCGGCGGCAAGGTGGCGCTGGGCGGCCACGGCGAGATGCAGGGACTACAGGTGCACTGGGAGATGAAGCTGTTTGCCGAAGGCGGCATGGCGCCGCACGAGATTCTTCGAGTCGCGACCATCAACGGCGCGGACGCTCTGGGACTCTCACAGGATCTCGGCAGTCTCGAAGCAGGAAACCTCGCGGATCTCGTGGTGCTCGATCGTGATCCGTTGCAGGACATCCGCGCCACGACGTCGATTCGGCACGTGATGAAGAACGGCATCCTCTACAGCGGTGACACGCTCGATGAGGTGTGGCCCGCTGTCAAGACGCTGCCGGCGCCCTGGTGGCGGCGCAACGACGCCGCGCGTTGAGGGAGCTCCGCGCTACGCCTTTCGCAGCACCACGGTGTTCGCGCTGCACGGCCAACGTCCCCTTGTCACCTTCATCGAAACTCGCATAGGCCGCATCCTTTGTGAAGTGGCGCAGGACTTCATTACGCGCGCCACCCACCACGACGCCCGCGCCCGAGCCTGGCCAGGTTGTATGATTCGCGTGTATGGGAATGTGCGCTTCGATCCTCGCCTGCGTGGTGGCATTGGCCGTCGTCCCCAGTGCCGCGGCTCAGTCCACCGCACTCAAGTCCCCGGCCCCGATGGACGCGAAGCCGCAGGAGGTGCAGGCGGTGCAGGCGGTGCAAGCGGTGTTCGCTCGGTACGAAACACAGGGGTCGCCAGGCTGCGCGGTCAGCGTCACCCAGAACTCCGCTACGGTGTTCTCGGACGGCTACGGCCTTGTCGACCTTGAACACCAGCAGAGGATCACGCCGCAGACGGCGTTTTATGCCGCGTCGGTGTCCAAACAGTTCACCGCAGCGGCCATCGGCCTGCTGGCGCTTCGCGGCCAGTTGGCGCTCGACACCAACGTGCGCGATCTCGTGCCGGAGGTTCCCGACTACGGCACGCCGATCACCGTTCGACACCTTCTGCACCACACCAGCGGCCTTCGTGACTACCTCGGATTGCAGGGGCTCGCGGGCTGGCCGGAAGACATGTTGCTCACTGAACGTGACTTCCTCGCGATGGTGAGCCGGCAAAAGGGACTCAACTTCCCTCCCGGCACGAAACACCTCTACAGCAACACGGGCTACGTCCTGCTCTCGCTCATCGTTCGAACAGTTTCGGGGCTATCGCTCCGCGAGTTCGCCGCGAAGGAATTATTCACGCCACTCGGCATGACGAACACGACGTTTCGCGACAATCACCTGACGGCGGTGCCCAGGCGCGCTACTGCGTATGCCCCGGAGGCTGGCGGCGGTTTTCGTAGCAGTGTGCCCGGCTTCGATGTCATCGGTGATGGCGGGCTCTTCACAACTGCCGAGGATCTTGCGAAGTGGAATCCCACTGCACTGGATGGCCCGCTCAAGGCGCCGGGGCTATCCGCGATGCTTGTGACGCCGGGGCGATTGAACTCGGGCGAGAGCCTCGCATACGCGATGGGTCTTCGACTTGAAACGTATCGCGGGCTCGCACTGGTGCGCCATGGCGGTTCGTACGGGGGCTATCGGACAGAGATGACCGTCGCGCCCTCCGCCAACATGACCATCGCCGTGTTGTGCAACCTGTCCACCGCCACGCCTTATGGCGCGAACGGATTCAGCCAGCGGATTCTGGACATCTATCTGGTAGACCAGTTAGCGCCGCCGATTACGCCGCCGCTACCAGGCGGGATCATGGGGTCCAGACTCTCGGGACTAGGGCCGTTCGTCGCGCGATTCAGTGATTTCACCGGCGACTACTTCTCCGATGAACTCGATGTGAGGTGGTCCATTCAACCAGGCACACCCAGCGGGATTGCGCTCCAGCGCCGGAACCTCTCGCCTCTGGCGCTGGAGCCACGCGACCCGTCCATGGTGAGCTTCACCGCTGTTGGAGTCCCCCTTTCGGTGCGTTTCGAGGGCGACACCGCGGGCCGAGTCACCGGCTTCGTGATCGATAGCGGCGACATGACCGGCATCCGATTTGTGAAACTGCCCGCTCGTCAGTGATCTACCAATGACCTACCTGAGAGTGACGACCACGCGACCATCGCCCAGCGGTTGGTTGCGCGTATACCACCGCACGTAGAGCCGGCCAACCAGAAGATCGTCGCGCTCACTGTCGCGCAGAGTGATCTGCCCGCTCGCTGTAACAAAACCCGTGCGCACGAGTGGAGCGATGACCGGCCCCCATTTGCCCGCGTCGCCACGATGCAATGCAACGAGCATCAAATCGACCGGGCGTACACCCGAAACGGCGACGTCGTAATTTAAGATGCTCGACGCTGCGTCCCATGTGAACGAGGCCTTCACGTCCGGCGTTTCGGTTGCCGCCACACGGACCTCGGGCTGTTTCGCCGTACGTAGCTCGGCCTGAGTCTCAAGGCCGAGAATCGGCGTCGATGCCGGTGCCCGACGCATCGATCCAGGCCGCTCCATCGACGCGCCAATCGCCAGTAGCCTCGGTTCCTCAAACGCGCGGCTGAGGAACTCAATACCCACCGGGAATCCATCAGCAGTAAACCCAGCCGGCATGACGAGTGCCGGCAAACCGGTGCTGGCGCTGAGTTGGCAATTGTTGCCGCCGCCCTGTGCCTGGCCCACCTTCGCTGCTCTCTGACGCATGGGCGGATAGATGACGACGTCCACGTGGTGCGCGTCCATGGCCGCAAGCAGGGTCTGTCGCAACACGTCACGCCGCGCGAGGGCCGCGCGATATGTCTCGGATGTGCGCTCGGCTGTGCCATTGCGCCGGCGGAACTGCGCATCGAGGTCGAGGTGATACAAACCGCGATCGAGAATCTCGCCCAGCGACGCCACCGGCGCACCCGGACGCTGCGCCAGATAGTCCATCAAATTGAACTTGAACTCGTAGTCGATGACGGCCGAACTGTTCATGAGTGCGACCAGTTCCGGCACCACGACCTCAACGGGAATCGCCCCGGCCGCACGGAGTCGATCGACTGCGGCTCGCACCACATCTCCCACTTCGGCATCGTCCGGCGTATTGCCAAAGAGCGGTGTCAGCACTCCCACGCGTGTGCCTCGCAGTGCCTCCGTCGCCAGGCCAGTGAGGAACGACGCCGGCCGCCGCACGCCGGGCGCCATCGTCACCAGGTCGGCAGGATCGGCAGCCACCGTCGCATCGAGCAGAAGCGCGACATCGCGTACCGATCGTGCAATCGGTCCCGCCACATCCTGCGTGTGTGACAAAGGGATGATGCCGGCGCGGCTCGACAAACCCATCGTGGGACGCAGCGCGACCAGGTTGTTGTGCGCTGCGGGGACGCGCACCGATCCGCAGGTGTCAGTGCCCATGCCGGCCGCGGCGAAACTCGCGGCGACGGCAGCACCGGTGCCGCCACTCGAGCCGCCTGGATTGCGCGACGGATCGTACGGATTGCGCGTGCGTCCCCCGAGTGAACTCACCGTGGTGACTCCTGCCGCCAACTCGTGCAGATTCGTTTTGCCGATGATGATGGCGCCCGCCTCGCGAAGCCGCGCCACCTGGAACCCGTCGCGTGCCGGGAGCGATGTGGCCAGTGCGACCGTCGCACCCGTGGTTGGCAGATCAGCCGTGTCGTAATTATCTTTGATGACGATGGGAACGCCGTGGAGTGGGCCGCGCAGTTTCCCGGCGGCGCGCTCTCGGTCGAGGAGGTCGGCTGTCTCGAGCGCCTTCGGGTTCAGCGCGATCATGGCATTGAGAGCGGGGCCTGCCTGATCGTAGGCGTCGATACGCGCGAGATACTGCTCCACCAATTGGCGCGACGTGATCTCCCGACGCGCCAGTGCCTCGCCAAGCGCGTCGATACCGGCTTCATGAACGTTCAACAGAGGGATCTGAGCGACGTGTTGTGGGATTGAACCCGTTGAAGTGGTCGCGCACGCGCCGGTCAGGGCGATAACGGCCAGCAATCGGATGGGAGGACGCACAGCTCGGTCAGCGGTGGGAACCATGCCAACGGATGGTGCCATGGGATCGGTCAGAAGTGTCGCACTTTTCATGAGGCCACCGCGAAGGCTGTGGGGCGCACGACCCGGTGTGGGACGAAGCCCAGCGGGAACTCTCCGTCAACAGCACGCGCCACAACTACCTGCGCCTGGCGGCTGAAGCCACGTCCTACGGTCGGCGCAACACCTTGCCGGCCAGCACGCCGTTCGGCACACCGTCAGCAATCGCCACCTGCCCGTTCACCACCACCCACCGGACACCGGTGGCCATCGCGAATGGATCTTCGTAGGTGGCGCGATCCTGAATGGTCGCCGGATCGAAGACGACAAGATCGGCAATGGCGCCCGGACGCAGGTCGCCACGATCGACCAGGCCAAAGATCCGCGTCGGCAATGACGTCATCGCACGCACGGCCTCCTCGATCGTCTGCACGTGGCGCTCGCGCACGTACACCGCGAACTTGCGCGCGAACGCGCCGTGCCCACGCGGATGCGGCCGGCTCGGCCCTGGCAACGAGAGCTCACCATCCGACGAGGTCATGGTCCAGGGTTGGCGCATGAACAGGCGAATGTCGTCCTCGGTCATGTTGAACGACACGATCGAGGCGCCACCGCCGAGCAAGATGTCGATGGCGGCTTGAGCGGGTGACACACCGCGAGCGTCGGCAATCTGCTGCAGGCTCTTTCCCGCGAGCCCAGTGGCGCCGGGCCCTGACGCCATCACGATCGACGTGGGCCCGCCTCGGCGACGGATATTCTCGGCCACCTCTTTCAGGAGCTGGTCCGCCGATGGTGGCTCCAACAGCCTCGGCCGAATCGCATCCGGGCTCGACGGGCCCGGCAACACCGCCGCTCCGAGGCTGGTGGAGGACGCCTCATAGGGATACTGATCGGCGAACACCTCGACTCCACGTGCGCGCGCCGCCTCGATGTCGCCCACCACGGTCTTCGACAACCCCCACGAGTCGGGCCCAAGTGCCTTGATGTGAGTCACCACACCGCGCACGCCGGCCTCTTCCGCCACGCGAATGACTTCGCGCACCGATGCCGCCAGCCCCGTGCCGTAGTTCCCTTCGTCTCGAATGTGGCTGGTGTAGACGCCGCCCGCCACGCGGGCGAGCGCGATGACTTCCTCAAGCTTCGAATACCGTCCCGGCTCATAGAAGAGGCCGCTCGACAGACCGAACGCGCCGTCTTCGACCGCCTTGGCGACGACCGCCTTCATGCGCGCAGAGTCCGCGGCGTCGGGCTCGCGAATGGCGTTTCCCAGCACCGATCCACGCACGCTGCCATGGCCGATCATCAGCGCCACGTTCACGCCAATGCCTTCAGCCTCAAGGCTCTGGCGCTGCGCGGCCAAATCGATCGGACCGCCGCCATCGGGATTCCCGACGATGGTCGTCACCCCCTGCAGCAACAGAGCTCGCGCGTCACGCAGCTCTGGCCGCCGTAAGGCAGGCACGGCGTGAGAGTGGACGTCGATGAATCCAGGCGCCAGCACCAGTCCCTTGGCGTCAATGAGTCGCGTCGCCTTGGCGCCCGAAAGCCGGCCCCGCGCGACGATGCGGTCCCCGCGAATCGCGATGTCTTCGCGCAACCAGGGGTTTCCGGAACCGTCGAGGAGCTGAGCGTTAGTGATGAGGAGATCAAATGACGGTTCCTGGTTCGCCCGAATCAGGATTACTGCCAACGACAGGAGGGCTGGGAGAAGCCGCATACCCCATATTCTGCACCCTTAAGCGCGGGGCTACGCGCTCATTCGCGGCGCCCACCAGCGACACGATGGCCAGTGCGACTTGAGCGATCACCAGCGCGTTGCGCGCGATCGATCGCCGATAGTCCGGATTAGGTGGGGTGTTCCCCAGACACAACCGCCCTTCCAGACGCTGCTTGGGCAGTCCCTCATGCCGTGGCCACTGGATTGGCGATGGGTATGTCGGTCGCCGGGCCTGCCGGCGTCGTCATCTCGCGCTCTTTGACCGGCACTTCGCTCACAGATCTGTGGCTCGCGCTGCCGGCGACCTTGCTGCTGGCGCTGGCTGGCGCTGTGGCAGCAGCCGCACCCACACCGCTGCCACACGAAAGACGGATGGCGAAATGCCACCGGCCGAATGGGTCGCATCAGGGGATCTTGTAGCCTGCCGTGACGTCTTTCTTGTGCGCGGCAAACGCCGCGAGGACTTCGCCCTTTTCGCGCGCCGGCACTGTGGCAAAGTTAAGACTGCGCCCCAGCTCGGCGGCCACTTCGTCGAACTCTTTCGGCGAGATCTTCAAGTCGCGATGCGCCTCCTTGAGGCCCAGATGTCTGCTACCCGGCTTCGTGGGCGAGACTTTCTGCGGCCCACCCGTGATCTCGCACACCCACAAGGTGCGCATGAACTTGAGGCCGGGCAGTCGGCCAAGGTTTTCGTGTGCCACGCCTTGAGAGAGGCGTTCTGCGACGCCTTCCCCACCATGGGGTTCCGCACAACTGCATCACTGAAGTGGTCAGTGCCTGCGGCGATAGCGTAGACGCCTCCGAGCCGGTCATACAGACTCTTCTCGACCTGCGGAACCGCCTGAAGCGGAAACGTCAACGCCGCAATGAATAGAACGCATAGGGCGATCGAACACTTCTTCACGGATACCGCCGGTTGGATCAATCACCGCCGCACATGCGACGTGTGGTCAGGTTAGTTGTGGAGCCACGGTAGCGCTGTTCAATACAAGACAGAGCGAGTTCAAGTCACACCAGAATGCACGCCTGGCGCATGTCTCCTCTGGGACATCGCTCCGCCCCGCGGCTGTGTTGCACTGACCCCAGTCAGGAGTTTTCACATGAATCAGGATCACACGCTCGCCGCCGAGGAAGAACGTCGTCGACGTCAGCATGACGCCATCAAGTCGGACGTCAGTCAACGCGTACAGGAGGACGTCGCGCGGGAGACGATCGTGCCGACCCCTGAGGAACGGGAAGGCACCGAGGCCCAGATCCAACGAGGCGGCGCTGCGGCGCGTGTTTCGCAAATCGTCGACTACGTCTTCTTCCTGATCTACGGGCTCATCGCCCTTTCGATTCTGCTAGAGGCACTGGGCGCCCGCGAGAGCGCCGGGTTTGCCTGGTTTATCTCGGCGGTCACGTCGCCACTCCTCGCGCCATTTCAGGACCTGCTCAGGGACCCGTCCGTCGGGGGTTCCCAGTTCATGATTTCCAATGTGGTGGCGCTGGTGGTGTACGCCATGCTGCCCGCGGCCATCAACGGCGCACTTCGCATGGTGGCGCACCGCAAGACCGAGGTCTGATCGGTCAATTCCGACGTTTCCGCATGACGCGACCGGCGGCCTGGCGCCGGTCTATTTCGCGGGTGTCTTGTTGCCCCGATGGCACGTCTTGAAGGTGACTAATGACCAGCAGCTGGCCGACGTGCTCTTCACGCGGTTGAATGCCACGAACCAATTTGCCGTACCCTTGTACGTTCACCATGAAGCCTTGGACATTGCTGGGCGAAAGTCAGACTCCCGATGGCACGCGCCTCACGTTGATGGAGCACGACCGGGACCTGGTGATCCTGGCCAACGGCAAGATGCTGATGTCGAGCCGGATGCACGGCTCGGAAGAAGAGCTGGCGGCACTGGCGTGCAAGCACCTCACCACGACCGAATCGTCACGGGTGCTCGTCGGCGGCCTCGGGCTTGGCTACACATTGAGAGCCACACTCGATTTGCTGCCGCCCACCGCATCAGTCGTGGTCGGTGAACTGGTGGCCGGTGTCGTGGAGTGGAACCGGGGCCCACTTGGGCCGCTTGCGAATCACCCGCTGGACGACCGGCGCGTGAAAGTCATCATCGACGACGTGGGAAAGACGATGCGGCTTGATCGGGAGGGGTTCGACGCCATTCTGCTTGACGTGGACAATGGTCCCGACGCCTTCACCGCCACCGGCAATGCCGCGCTCTACGCGAACGACGGCGTGCTCTCAGCCCATCGCGCCCTACGACCCGATGGTGTGCTGGCCGTGTGGTCTGCGTGGGAGGATCGGAAATTTGAGCAACGACTGCGCTGGGCCGGCTTCACTGTGAACGTGCACAGGATGCGCGCGCGCCTGAAGCGTGGCGGGCCAAGGCACACGATCTTTGTGGGAAAGCGCGCCTCGGTGCAGGCGTAGTGGCGCTACAGAATGACGCGAGCGGGCGCGGCGAGGTCGTCGAGCAGGCGTTCGAGCTCTGCAGCGGTGGTAACGGGCCGCTGGCAGGCGAAGTTACTGCATAGGTACGCCGTCGCGTGTCCATCAACAGGTCTCATGGCCCCGAGCCACGGCAGGCGCCCCGCGAGCGCGTCCTGCCCTGCACCCGGCGTGAGCGTGAGTTGTACGGCAAACGGCAGGTAGCGTCCGGCCACCACGCGCTCGAGCGCCAGGCGGTCTTCTCCCGGCGCGCCGACAATCACGATCTGAGAGGCCCGTGCGTGCCAGGCCGCCAGGTTCGAGACCATGTAGGGCATCACGCGTGCGACGCGACCCAGTTCAGTGCCGTAACGCTCGAGTGAGCGCTTCGCGCGGTCCATAAATGAGTGGCCGCCTGTGAGATGCGCAAGCACCATCAGGTTGCGCACGGTGACTGACGCTGCGGCGGGTTCGGCCCCGTCGTAATCTTCCTTGAGCCGCAGGAGCACCGAGGAGTCTTCGCCGGTCGTGCTGAACCAACCGCCATCGGTCTCGTCCCAGAATTTGTTTGTCTGCACTTCAGTCAGGGTCAGCGCCCAATCGAGCCATTCGGAATCGCCCGTGGCCTGAAACAGTTCGATCAACCCAAAGGCGAGGCACGCGTAGTCCTCGCAAAAGGCGTCCACGGCCGCTTCGCCGTCGCGGAACCTGCGCTGCAGCGTGCGCCCGGCATCATTCCAGACCGTGCGCTTCAGGCTGCGTGCCGCCCGTTCGGCCGACTCGCGCCACTCGTCGCGGCGGGGGCTGTTCACCAGCACACGGGCTGTCCGGGCGAACGCACCAATCATCAACCCATTCCACGCCGTGAGAACCTTGTCATCCAGGTGAGGGCGTGGCCTCAGGCTGCGGGCCTCGTACAGTCGTCCCCGCATGTCGGCCAGCACGCGCAACACGTCCTCGTTGCTGCGACCGGTTCTGGCCGCAATCTCCTCCACCGACTGCGCCACATAGGGGATGTTGAGACCGCGGAACTCGTCGTGGGGGTCGGACGGCGCGTTGCCCGCATCTTCCAACCCAAGCCTGCGGCGCACGATCGGCGCGTCGGCCTCGAAGAGGCGATTGATCTCAGCCGTCGAGAACACATAAAAAGCGCCTTCACTCTTGGTGTCGCCGCCAGGCACCAGTGAATCCGCATCTTCAGCGGAGAAAAACGCGCCGTCCGACGCCGTGAGGTCGTGCCGCACATAGTCAAGCGTGTCTTCGGCGACCGAGGCGTAAAACGGGTCACCGCTCGCCTGCGACGCGGCTAGGTTCGCGAGCACCAGTTGCGACTGGTCGTACAGCATCTTCTCGAAATGCGGCACCCGCCACTCGGCGTCCACGGAGTACCGATGGAAGCCACCGCCCAGATGATCGTGAATGCCGCCAAGCGCCATGGCCCGCAACGTGTCCACCGTCATCTGCCGTGCCTCGTGAACATGGGTCAGTGCCCAGGCGTCGAGCAGGAACTGCAGTTCCGATGGCCTGGGGAACTTCGGTGCGCCGCCGAACCCCCCGTTGCGTCGATCGTACGCCTTCGTAAAGTGGCTGACGCCCTCGGTCACGGCAGCCACCGGCGCCACAGGCACCACGTTTGGCAGCGCGGCAGACGCGACGGTCTCACGCAACTGCGTCAACAGACCCGCAGCCGCTGTTCGCACCTTGGCCGCGTCGTCCTGCCACGCAGTCGCAAGGTGCGTCAGCACCTCGCTGAATCCCGGCCGCCCCCAGCGCGACGTGGGAGGAAAGTACGTGCCCCCGAAAAATGGATGCAGGTCGGGTGTCAGGAATACCGTCATCGGCCACCCGCCGGCGCCGGTCGTGGCCTGCACAAAGGTCATGTAGACGCGATCAATATCGGGCCGTTCTTCCCGGTCTACCTTGATGGAGATGAAGTCGTGATTCAGCTGCGCCGCGATCGACTCATCCTCGAACGACTCGTGCTCCATCACGTGACACCAATGGCACGTCGAGTAGCCAATCGACAGGAAAATGGGCTTGTTCTCGTCTCGTGCGCGGGCAAACGCGGCATCGCCCCAGGGATACCAGTCCACCGGGTTGTTTGCGTGCTGAAGCAGATAGGGACTGCGCTCGTGCTGAAGGCGGTTTGACATGGGTGTCCGTTCGGCGTCAGGCGACCGGATCTCGCTCGGCCGCGGCTGGTTCGGTGGGAGGAATCTGTTTTCGCAGGCGTGCGTACGCGGCCGACACCTCGGCGCCGTACAAAAGAATCGCAGCCGACACGTACACCCAGATCAGAAATGCGATGACGGTGGCCACCGATCCATCCACATTAAAGCGCGACAGGTCCCTCAGGTAAAATGTGAACAGCGCAAACGCCCCGCGCCACAGCAAGCCGGCCAACAGCGCACCGACCCACACATCTCTCACCTTCACCTTGGCGTTGGGTGCGTAGTAGTAGATCAACCCGACCACCAGCATGAAGAGTGGCGTCGGCGCATTACGCACCACCACGCCTTCCACCCATCCCACGAGCGGCCACCTCGCGGAAAGCGTGGCGAACCATCCGGTGTCGATCACCTGCATCGCGCCCACGATCACGAGCGCGACCACCATCAGGACGCCGGCCGTCAGCAGCATCAACAGCGTGAACAGCTTGTGGTGCCAGAACCCGCGGGGCTGATCAACGCCCCAGGCGTAATTGACCGCGGAGGTGATGGCGCCAAACACGCCCATGGCGGCCCACAACATTACGAGGGTGCCCATGACGCCCAGTTGCAGAGCGCGCGGTCCCAACGCCTCGATCTGCGCCAGGAACTCGACACGGGCGGGCATCGCGCGCGTCAGCACCTGCAGCAGCGTCGACCCTCCTTCGCTCATCGCGAGTTGACCAAGCGCTGACAACACCAGCAACGAGAATGGGAAGATCGAAAGAAGCGCGTAGTACGCGATCGACGCGGAGGACGTCAGATTGTCACTCTTGTAGAACTCCACCACGCCTCGTCCGGCCGCCTGCACGCCGAGCCACAGGCTCCGCGCCAGACGCCGGCGCAGGCGACCTGCCCTGACGCCGGCGCTACGAACGTCCGAAGGGTGAGACATCCGCGCGCGCGTTCTTCACCATGGACCGGGCGCGGTCAATCTCGGTCGCCAGGTCCGCGAGTCGGGGTTCAAGGTCTTCACGCAGCCGGCGCCCATCTTCGGTGAAGAATAGGTAGCCCATGCAGCCGCCCACGACGGCACCCGCCAGGGCGCCGAGCAAGATGGAGGTACGGTCACTCACGGTATTTCCACTCCCATGGTGGCCATTGTACTTCGCCTGCCCGCCCCACCTGTACAATGGTCGCGCCGATGGAGCCCCTGACCAGCCTAATCAAAACCACCTCGCCGGAGTACGCGGCCAATCGTGATCGGCCGCCGGCCTCCGGGTCAGGGGCTACCTCTCGACGGCATTCGGCTGCCCGTTTGAGGGAGACATTCCGGTCGATCGTGTGGTGACTCTGACGCAGCGGCTGCTGGACATCGGAGTCTTCGAAGTGGCGGTCAGCGACACGGTCGGCGTGGCGCATCCGGGTCAGGTCAAGGCGATGTTGCCGCAGTTGCTCGAGGCCATTCCCGCCAAATCTGTCGCCCTACACTTTCACGACACATGCGGCATGGCGCTCGCCAACGTGTTGGCCGCACTTGAGTTTGGCCTCACCACCTTCGACGCGTCGGCCGGTGACCTTGGCGGATGCCCGTACGCTCCGCGAGCCACAGGCAACCTCGCGACAGAAGATCTGGTCTACATGCTCAATGGCCTCGGCATCGAGACCGGCATCGACGTCGATGCGGTCTCTGACGCAGCGCTGGCACTGGCCCCTGTGCTGGGCCACGCTCTTCCCTCGCGTTATACCCAGGCGCGCCCAGCGCGATGATTGCCGACCCAAGGCTCAAGACCTGGCTTGTGGCGCTCGAAGCGCGTCACATGGCCAACCTGACTCGTCAGGAATTCACCCGGGCGGTTCGTGCGCTCTCGGCGCGATACGTGGAACGGCGCACCCAGTTGTCCGACCGGTCACCTCTGGATTCGGCAGGCAAACGCGCAGCCTTCGCGCTCTTCTACGCGCCTGTCCATCTGCTGACGACACGCGAGGCGATGGCGCATCTGGGCATACGAACGGATCTGGCATCACTCGTTGACCTCGGATGCGGTACCGGCGTGTGCAGCGCGGCGTGGGCACTGCTGCACGAGATACCGCCGTCCATCACGGGGGTTGACACACATCCCTGGGCGCTTGAAGAAGCGCGTTGGAACTGGCGCACGCTCGGTCTACGTGGACAGACCACTCGAGGCGATCTGGTGGCGGCCGCCAGGACCCTGCTCAAGCAGAGCGACGCAGTGCTCGCCAGGACCGGCGTCATCGCTGGTTGGTCCATCAACGAATTGCCGAAGCCCGAACGCGCGCAGCTGCTTGACACCATCGATCACCTCGTGGGCCGTGGCGTGACCCTTGTCATCCTCGAGCCCCTGGCTCGTGGTGTCACGCCCTGGTGGGACGAGTGGGTGGAGCGACTGGCACCGCATGAGGTGCTGGCCTGTGATGTGAAGGGCGAGGCTGGCCTTCCCCCGCCACTGGACTCATTCAGCGATGCAGCCGGGTTTCGGAACAAGCTACTCGGCGCAAGAGTAATGGCGATTAGGTTCAACGATAGTCTGAGGTCGGAGGGGTGATGAGCGTACGACCAGTGATTGGTGTGAGTGCGGTGCTTGGGGCGTGCGTGCTTGCCGTGACGTCCGCCTCCCAGGAGCCGGTGTGGCCGACGACGGTTACCCGGGGTGAGTTGTATGACCACTACCTGACCGGCAGCGAGGCGGATGTCACGCGGGCCACCACCGGCGGAGTATTACTGGCCGGTGGAGGGACGGATCAGCCCGACGCGTTCAAGTGGTTGTTCGCGCATGCGGGTGGGGGTGACATCGTGGTGCTGCGCGCGTCGGGCGCCGACGGCTACCATCCCTTCGCGATGAAGATCGGCGGTTTGGATTCGATCGAGAGTTTTGTCGTGAAGTCGCGCGAGGCGGCGTCTGACCCGAAGCTCCTGGAACGCCTGGGGCGCGCTGAGGCGATCTTTTTTGCGGGTGGTGATCAAAGTAAGTACGTCACGTTCTTCAAGGACACTCCGGTAGAGACGATGGTCAACAACGCCGCAGCCCGAGGCGTCCCTGTCGGTGGCACATCGGCCGGACTGGCAATCCTCGGTGAGTTCTCCTACTCGGCCATGCGCAGTTCGATCACCACGGCGCAGGCGTTGGCCGATCCCCTGTCGCCCGATATCACGATCGACAGGGACTTCCTGTCCTTGAAGTACCTTGACGGGCTCATCACCGATAGCCACGTGGTTGAACGAGGCCGTCTGGGACGCACCGTCGCCTTCATGGCGCGATTGCACCAGGATGGCTGGCTGAAGCCGAGCGGGACTGCGGCGGCTCGTCCGGCTCGTGCGCTGGCGATCGATCGTGAGACGGCCGTCCTGCTTGAGCGCGATGGCACCGCCACTGTCGTGGGCCCAAACACCGCGTACTTCATGGAATCCCCCCAGGCACCGCAGCAATACCGCGCGGGTGCCCCTCTCAGCTACCACCCGATCCGGGTGTACAGAGTTAAACGCGGATCGACCTTCAACTTCACGACGTGGTCGGGCACAGGCGGCCAGTCGCTCACGTTCGAAATCAGGGACGGTGTGTTCCAGGAGCGCTTGCCGTCGTAGCGCGGCTGGGCCTCAAGGCCGCGGCTTTTATCGAGTCATGCCGTACAGGAGGTAGTTGATCCCGAACTTATAGGCTTCGTTTGTGGGGTCTACCGCGTAGACACCTTCGGCGGAGTGCTCCATGTAGTCGCCGATGTCCATGTTGTAGTTGATGACCACCGACAGCCGTTTGGTCGGATCGTTGTTTTCGTAGATGCCGTAGAACTCGCCCATCAAGCCCTGCTGGCCCATGCGGCCGGGATAGGGCACGTCGAGCGTCTTGATGGCGAAGAACGTATTAAAAATCGGATGCGAGATGTCGAGGCGCACAATCCGCGCTTTCGGGAGAACTCGCATCATCGCCACTTCGAAGACGTTCCATTCGTCTTGAAAATGGAAATCATCCACGATCAGGAAACCGCCCTTATCGATGTAGGTGCGCAAGCCCGCGACTTCGGTTTCGCTGGGGTACCAGTAGCCAGGCTCTGACAGATACGCCAGAGGGAACTTCATCAGCTCGGGGTCGTCCATCTTGAGCACCGTCCCGCCGTGCGGACTCGGAGTGATTGCGGTGAGCTCAGGCAGGATCAGGTTGAGGTGCTGCTCCATGTCCGGATAGTCGTAGGACCATCCTGGGTAGTTGGCGTACCAGAGGCGCACGATCGAGAACTTGGCGTCGTATGGCACCGCCGCGGGTATAGGCACGAATCCGCCCATTCGAAAGCCGCCGCCGCGGCGCCGCTGCGCAGAGAGCGGAACCATGGCCGCCACGATCAGGGCCACCACCAGCCAGCGATGTCGCATACCGCGAATCCTACCGCGAGACGATACCTGTGGCGCGACCAAACGCGGCAGGTCCACCCACCACCGGCAGGCGCACACTTGTGCCGTCCAGGTCGATGGTCAGCTCAGTGCCGGGTTGCGGCCACAAGGTGAAGTCGCGGTCACTTGAGAAGATCATCAGGCCGATACGTTTACCGGACGGAATGATCTGGTCATCTGGCTGCAGATCAAACGTCATCGTGACGAACTCCCCGGGCTTGAGCGGGGTGCCGCGTTCGCGGGAGTTGAAGTCGCCGCCCCGTGTCAGCGCCTTGTGATTCTGCGGATCCGCCCAACCACGTGTGATCAGGTTTGCCGTTCCAATCGGCCCCTCTGTCCACGGCAACTGCACGAGATACACAGACAGGTTGGCGGCCGGCTTGCTCGATGCCATACGAAGGGTCACGCGCACGGTGCCGGAAAGATGTACTGCGTCGGTCAACTCCGGCGTGGCATACAGCAGGCGGTGTCGCGATTCGGCCGCAAGGGCCAGTGCCGGCGCGGCCATTTCAACGTTGTCGCTGAGCACCTCGCTCCCCTGCTTCGCGGAGGCGGCTGCGATCCCGAGGGCGCCGATGGCGCCTCCCCCAGCCCCAGGGCGCAGCGTCACTACTGCGGCTGCCGGATTCGGATAGTCGGCGTAGGGCGTTGGCGGCGGTGTGGCGCCTCGTCCCCGCCCGCGTCCTGGGGCCGTCACAGGGGACCCCGTGGTTGGTAGCGTCGGAGCCGGTGCTGCGTCGGGAGCCGGCGGGGTTTCTCGCACGATCCACGCCTTGGGATCTTTTTCCACGCCGTTTTCGATCCCGTACAGGTACCGCGTGAACCACTTGTTCATCAATTCCATCGGCGGCGCACCACCGTGACCACCCTGGTGGAAGTACTGCTGCAGCGGCACTTTCCCCTTGAGCGCGTTGCTGATGCGCACGCTGTGCTCGGGCACCACGTTCCAGTCGTTGAACGCATGCGCCATGAGAACAGCAGCCTTCACGTTGCCCATGAGCGGCAGCAAGTCTCGCGAAATCCAGAACGCGTTGTAGTCGCCGGTCTTGCGATCGCGGCCCTCCACAAACTCGCCGTCGCGGTAGATCTTGTTGCAGACGGCGCGGCGCGCCGGGTCGCCACTGTTGACGAAGTCGTACAGGAAGTCGATGTCCTCACCGAGCCAGCCCCCGGGGTGCCGCACCAGGCCGTGGGACCGGTAGTAGTGGTAATACGACGTGTTGGGCGCGATGGGAATGATGGCCTCGAGCCCGGCAACGCCGGTGGCCGCCGCCGCAAGCGGGATAGTCCCGTTGTACGACGTGCCCGTCATGCCGACTTTTCCGGTGGCCCACGTGGCGTTCACTTCCTCGCTGCCATCGGGGGTCGTGAAACCCTTTGCGCGGCCGTTCAGCCAGTCGATGACGGCTTTGGGCGCAAGGCGCTCGGGCGCGCCGCCCACCGTGGCACACCCCTGCGACAGCCCGGTCCCCGGCGCCTCTGAGTGCACCACGGCGAAGCCGCGCGGCACCCACGCCGTCACCTGCGCATTGGAAACACTCGTGCGCGCCGCTTTGAACTCAATCTCCGGCTGCGAGGTGCGCGGCGGGGAATCCACGCCCACTTCCTGCTTCACATCCCACAGGAACTTCGGGTCGCCAGACGTCCCGGCGAAGTAGGGCGACGACTCGTACACCACGGGCACCTTCAGCCCTTCCGTGTCGGTCTGTAACTGGCGTGTGACATCCACATGCACACGGTCGCGTTTGCGGTCGCCGTCCGAATCAAACTCGGTCTCCACCCACAGTCGGTGGCGAATCCACTTCGTGGCGTCTTCAAAGGCCGGGACCATCTGGGCTTGGCCGTTCTCAAAGACGGGCCGGGCCGGTGGGGCCTGGGCCGACACCAGCGAGGTCAGAATCGCGGCCGCGCAGGCCATGGCGGCATGCCGGGTGAAAGCGGACAGTCGAGGGCTTCGGTGAGACATGGTGACCGAGATTATTGATCACGACCGGACGACGGGCATCGTCAAGAGTTAGACTCTAGTGCCCCTTTCTGGTCACTCAATGAACTACAAACACACCCTCCAGGAAGTCTCAGAGACCTACCGGACGATCGCCGCCGAGGCGGGAGGGCCGCCAGAGACGGCCGACCGGTTGATGTCCGTGTTCGTGAAGCTGGTGGAAGAGCAGGTGCGCGCCCCGCACGCATTCGAGCCCTATCACCGGCAAGTCATTGCACCGTTCGACTACTACTCGTTTGGCGTCGAGTTCCTGCGGCCGCTGATGGACAAGGGCCGATCGACATTTACCGGTCGCGAGGTGATGCATCGCATCGCCACACAACTCGCCTCCGGCGAAAACGTGATCTTCCTGGCGAACCACCAGAACGAAGCCGACCCGCAGGCCATGAGCATCCTCCTGGAGGACCAATTTCCGGCCATCGGTCGCGAGATGATCTTCGTCGCAGGTGAACGCGTCATCACTGATCCCCTCGCCGTGCCGTTCAGCATGGGACGCAACCTGCTGTGCATCTTCTCCAAGCGCCATATTGATCACCCGCCTGAACAAAAAGCGGCCAAACAGCGGCACAACCGTCGCGCGCTTGAACAGATGACACAACTCCTCTCGGATGGCGGCCACTGTATTTACGTAGCGCCCAGCGGCGGGCGCGATCGCATCAACAAGTCGGGCGTCGTCGACGTCGCACCGTTTGATGCGCAGAGCGTGGAGATGTTCCACCTCATGGCGCAACGGGCAACCAGGCCGACCCACTTTTATCCGATGGCCCTGGCCACCTACCACTTCATGCCTCCACCCGACACCGTACAGGTGGAGATTGGTGAACCGCGGCGCATCCGCCGATGCCCCATCCACATGGCGATCGCCCCCGAGTTCGACATGCACGCGTTCGACCATCAGGAAGACCGGCACGAACGGCGAGATGCCCGTGCGCAGGCGGCGTGGCGGGCGGTGTGTGAGGCGTACGCCCGCTTCCCCGCATGACCGCTGAACGCCGAAGAATACAACCGGCGTCTGTGTGTTGGGGAAGCCGGTCGGGGTGGCACCTTCGCCAAGGCTACGGCGGGCCAAACAGGGGACCGCAGCGATCTAAAGTGCTGGAGCAACTGCAGCGTTCTCGCGGAAGGTGCGGAAGCTAGCTGGGGCGTAGGGGCCCCAGCGATCTAATGTTGGAGGCATTGGTGTCTCGCGCGATGCTAACGGGCAGCCGGCCA